>WFLX010325604.1_pt1 | contig 42711 bp, 33 predicted proteins | sample 4967041 | NCBI WGS metagenome assembly WFLX01 (sample SAMN12857096, study PRJNA449069) | gut metagenome | isolation source: stool from male and female vole | host: Microtus ochrogaster | place: USA:Florida | collected 2017
CCAAAAAAAGCAGAGGCAGAAAGAAGTCTGCCAAGACAGAGGAAGAAACGGAACAGGTGGCATTGGATTTGGATATGATGGCTTCGGAAGAAGAAGCTGTGCAAGAGGAGAACATACAGGAAGATCTGGTGGAAGAGGATGATATAGAACTGGAGTCCGAAATCGTCAGTGAAACGACGGAATTATTGGAAAAGGCGCAGCAGGATGATATGTCAGAGGTTGATTGGGAGCTTCCCGATATTACAGGTCTGCTTTCTGATGAAGAGGAAGACGCAGCGGTAATGGAAGAGGCTGCTTTCATGGAAGGTGCGGCGGTAATGGAAGAAGTTTCCATAATGGAAGAAGCTGCTGTAATGGAAGAAGCAGCCGTCGCGGAAGATGTTGCTATTATGGAAGAAGTTCCTGTGATGGAAGAAGCCCCTGTAATAGCCCCTGTAATAGAAGAGGAAGTCATGGTGGAAGAAGCCGCCGTAATAGAAGAAGCTCCTGTAGTGGAAGAGACTCCTGTGATGGAAGAGACGTCCATAATGAAGGAAGATGCGGCGGAAGATGATGGAATAGAAGATATTGAAGATGATCTGGACGATGATTTTGAAGATGATCTGGATGATGATTTTGATGATGATGACTTAGACGACGAGCTTGAGGATGACTTAGACGACGAGCTTGAGGATGACTTAGACGACGAGCTTGAGGATGACTTAGAGGATAAGCTAAGTAGTAACGATGCGGAAGAAGATGCTTCTGATGAACCGGATGTCTTAGGGATTGCCGGAGAGGAAGCTGAGGAATTGCAGGATTCTGATGCTGCTCAGGTTTTGGAGGACGACATGGCGGAGCAAGAGGAAGCTGATGCAGCGGAGCAGGAGGAGCCGGAAGTGATTCGAAAGGCGGAAGCGCCGAGCATATTCAGAAAGCTTGACGAGACTCAGAATAAAAAAGCAGATATATTGAAAGAGGAGGAAAAAACCACAATGGCAGCAGAAAATGTGATGGAAGAGGAAGTATCCACCAAAACGGTGATCCCTGAGCTTGCAGAGGAAGAAGAAATGGAAGTGTCGGATGAAACTGCAACGATCACAAAGGGTATGAAGGTTGCGGGGAATATCAAGAGCAACGGCAATCTTGATCTGGAGGGCGTTGTTGTCGGCAACATCAGGATCGCGGGGAAGGCGAATATCTTTGGAGAGATCAATGGTGATACGGAAGCCGGCAATGTTTATGCGGATGGGGCGCAGATCACAGGCGCAGTGAAGACGACAGGCAGCGTCAAGGTGGCGCAGAGCTCTGTTATTATCGGTGATATTTCGGCAACCAGCGCTGTTATAGCAGGCGCGGTAAAAGGCAATATTGATGTTCATGGACCGGTCATTTTGGACTCTACAGCCATCGTTATGGGCGATATTAAGTCGCAGTCGGTACAGATCACGTCCGGCGCCGTAGTAGAGGGAATGTGTTCACAGTGTTATGCAAAGGTAAGTCCGGCATCCTTCTTTGACCAGATAGGGAAATAATTGTGTAGTGTGAAAAGCAGGATATGAGTCGCAGCAAGGCTGTGACATGGAGGTTGGCGGCAAATTGAGAATCTTGTTGAAATTAAGTGGTGAGGCGTTATCATCAGAAGGAAAGCGTTATGATGATGAAATTATAACAGGGATCGCGAAGCAGGTAAAAGAACTGCTGGCTTTGGGACATCAGATCGGCATCGTGATCGGCGGCGGCAATTACTGGCGGGGAAGAACCAGTGAAAATATTGACCGGACGAAAGCGGATCAGATTGGGATGCTGGCGACGGTGATGAACTGCATCTATGTATCTGAAATGTTCCGTTCTCACGGGATGGAGACAGAGATCCTGACGCCGTTTATCTGCTCGACGTTTACAAAGCAATTTTCCAAGGATGCGGCGATAGAGTGTTTCCGGAGCGGTAGGGTGGTATTCTTTGCGGGTGGTACGGGACATCCGTATTTTTCAACGGATACGGGCGTTGTATTGCGGGCGGTTGAGGTGGATGCGGACGGCATCTTTCTTGCAAAGGCGATTGACGGAATCTATGATGATGATCCGCGCAGGAATCCTAATGCAAAGAGATATGATGAGATCACGATCGACGAAGTGATTGCGCGTAATCTTCAGGCAATCGATATGACGGCCTCCATCATGGCGAGGGATGGTCGTATGCCGATGTGGGTATTTGATCTGACGGAAACGAACAGTATCTTAAATGCGGTCAGCGGACATTTTAACGGAACAAAGGTAACGGTATAGAAGCCTAAATATCAAATAAAGAAGATGAGAAATATCAAATAAAAAGGATAAGAGATAACAAATAAGGGGTAAACAGATTATGGATGAGAAGATCAAAGCATTGGATGTCAAGATGAAGAAGGCATATGATTATCTGACAGAAGAACTGGCAACAATACGTGCAGGACGCGCCAATCCTCATGTGTTGGATCGTATCAGGGTGGATTATTATGGTACGCCGACGCCGATTCAGCAGGTGGGAAATGTTACGGTTCCGGAGCCCAGGATGCTGCAGATTGCGCCATGGGAAAAGACGCTGATCAAGGAGATCGAGAAGGCGATCCTTGCTTCCGATGTGGGGATCACGCCGACCAATGACGGTTCCGTGATTCGTCTTGTATTCCCGGAGCTGACAGAGGAGAGAAGAAAAGAACTTGTCAAGGATATCAAAAAGAAGGGGGAAGAAGGAAAAGTCGCAGTCCGCAATATCAGACGTGATGGCAATGATTCCTTCAAGAAGCTTGCTAAGACGGATATTTCCGAGGATGAGATCAAGGATCTGGAGGATCAGCTGCAGAAGCTCACGGATAAGTATATCAAGGATATTGATAAGGCGATAGAAGAAAAATCTCAGGATATCTTAAAGGTATGATCATATGAGTGTTCCAAGACATATAGCCGTTATTTTGGACGGAAACGGACGCTGGGCGAAGAAGAAGGGGATGCCGCGTAATTACGGGCACGCCCAGGGCAGTAAAAATGTAGAAGATATGTGTGAGATCGTATACAACAGGGGGATAGAGTATTTTACTGTTTATGCGTTTTCCACGGAGAATTGGAGCCGTCCTGATGATGAAGTGGCTGCATTGATGAAGCTGCTTCGGGATTATATGAAAAACTGCATCAAGCGCGCCAATAAGAATAATATGAAGGTGCGTGTGATCGGCGATAAGTCGGGATTGGCGGAGGACCTTCGCGAAAGCATTGCGCAGCTGGAGGAAGCCACAAAGGACAATACCGGGTTGAAATTTACCATTGCCATAAATTACGGGAGCCGTGACGAGATCGCGAGAGCAGTCAGACAGATCGGTGAGGAGATTCGTGCCGGCAGGCTGGAGCCACAGGAGATCACGGAGAAGCTGATCGCCTCCAGACTGGATACCGTGGGGATGCCGGATCCGGATCTGATGATCCGTACCAGCGGTGAACAGCGGATTTCTAATTTTCTGTTATGGCAGCTGGCATATACGGAGTTTTATTTTACACCGGCATACTGGCCTGATTTTGATAAAGAGGAATTGGAAAAAGCGATTGAGGCATATGAAAATCGCGATCGAAGGTATGGGAAAATATCCACGTAAGCAATGATGCAGTGAATAGGGCGAAGCCCGTGAGCGAGATGAAGCAAAGCGGAATCGAGCTCGGCACTGCGCAATTATGGCGCAAAAAACGCGCCGAATTATGGTATCATAAACTCAAGAATCCAGCCGCTAAGCGGCTGCCGTGCTATCGCACTCAAAGATTCTTTCGTTACCACGTCAGGTGAAATCAAATGCTCACTGCGTTCGCGCTTGATTTCCTGCTGACATGGTAAATTATAAGTAGTTGATAGATAGGTATATTAAAGGAGGAAGCTGTGTGAAAGTCAGAATAATCAGCGGTGTGACATTTGCCCTCCTGATGATGCTGGTGGTATGGCTTGGGGACGCTGTTCTTGCAGTGGCTTGGTGCGCGGTGTCCGTAATAGCATATATTGAAATGGCAAATGCAACAAATGTCAGCGTGATTGACGCTCAGGGAAAAAGAAAGCTCAATCTGATAGAGACGATTTCAATTGCTGGAATCGTTATTTATTATGCAGTAGTTTATCTGGTGCAGGAACCCCTGTATGAAATGCTGACGATCATCTTTCTGCTGATCCTTACAATGATGGTTTTTGTTTTCGCTTTTCCGAAATATAAGGCGGAACAGATCATGCATTCTTTTTTTTCATTTGTCTATGGACCGGTCATGATCTCTTTTTCCTTAATGACAAGGATGATGAGCAATGATATGGATACCCCGTTATATAATGTCGGTTTTTTTGCTGCGTGGATGATTTTTATCTCTGCATGGGCTTCAGATACCTGCGCTTATTTTGTGGGAGTTACGCTGGGCAGGCATAAGCTGGCGCCGGCCTTAAGTCCTAAAAAATCTATTGAAGGTGCTCTCGGGGGCGTAATAGGCGCAACGATTGCAGGGGGGCTCTATGGAATGATTCTGGAAAGCTGCGGGGTCTTTGGAGACGGACAGGTCTGGATCTTTGCGCTGCTTGGCATGTGCGGAAGCATCGTGGCGCAGATTGGCGATCTTGCGGCTTCGGCTATTAAGCGTAATTTTGATATTAAAGATTATGGGAAATGCATTCCCGGACATGGCGGCGTGCTGGATCGTTTTGACAGTGTGATATTTACTTCGCCGCTGATCTATGTGCTGGCGCTGTGTTTCCTTGGATAGGTAACTCAAAAGGTATAGAGTCTCAGCTGTTGGGAAGCAACAAGGCTGCCCGTGGTATATTTTGTAAGAGAAAAGGAATAAAATGTCTATAGAGGAAACGGTGATATTTACTGTATTCAAGCAGTAAAATATGAAAGGAGTACATTTCCGTCATCGGAAAATGAAATAAACCATAATGAATTCATATCATACATCAGATTGCAATCAAAACGGTCAGAGTGGCTCCCAAAGCATCAAGCGTCTTGTGATCCTTGGCTCCACCGGATCCATCGGCAGACAGACTCTGGAGATCGTCAGGGAACAGGAGGGACTTAGCGTTGTCGCGCTTGCCGCAGGAAGCAATACGGCTTTAATGGAGGAACAGATCAGGGAATTTCATCCCGCATATGCCGTTATGTGGGAGGAGAAGGCGGCAAAGAAGCTGCGGGAAAAGGTCTCAGATCAGAAGGTGAAGATCTTATCCGGCATGGACGGACTTCTTGAGATATCATCTCTTGAAGCATATGATGTGTTAGTTACGGCGATTGTGGGCATGATAGGAATAAGACCGACCATCGCGGCGATCAAAGCAGGAAAAACGATTGCGCTGGCAAATAAAGAAACGCTTGTAACGGCAGGACATATCATTATGCCGCTGGCAGAGCAGATGAATGTCCGTATCCTGCCGGTAGATTCGGAACACAGCGCCATTTTCCAGTCGATGAACGGGGAACCGGGGGAACGGATCAAAAGACTTTGGCTGACAGCCTCCGGCGGACCATTCCGCGGAAGGAAGCGGGAAGAGCTTGCCAATGTCAGGCTGGAAGATGCCCTAAAGCATCCGAATTGGTCCATGGGCAGGAAGATTACGATAGATTCTGCTACAATGGTAAATAAGGGATTAGAGATCATGGAAGCAAAGTGGCTGTTCCGGGTAGATTATGACCGGATCAAGGTTGTCGTCCATCCGCAGTCAATCGTCCATTCCATGGTGGAATATGTGGATGGAGCATTGATTGCGCAGCTTGGCACGCCTGATATGAAGCTGCCGATCCGATATGCGTTGTTTTATCCGGACAGACGTCCGGCAGAACAGAACAAATTAGAACTGTCGATGCTGTCATCGCTTACTTTTGAAGAACCGCAGTGGGATTCCTTTACGGGACTTTCCCTTGCGCTGAAGGCGGGAAAAGAGGGCGGAAGCATGCCTACCGTATATAACGCAGCCAATGAAAAGGCAGTCAGTTTGTTTCTGGATGGAAAGCTCACGTTTTTACAAATCCCGGAGATCATTGAAAGCTGTATGGAGCAGCATAAAAAGATAGAGGAACCGGATGTGGATCAGATATTAGCGGTGGAGCAGGAAACATACGAATATATCAGGCAGCATTATTAAGATTTTATTTTAATTGCTCTGACATGGAGGTTAGCTATTTTGTCATCTATGTTTATTACAATCATCTCATTTATTATCATATTCACAGTTGTTGTGGTAGCCCATGAATTCGGACATTTTCTGATCGCAAGGCAGAATGGGATTAAAGTGAATGAATTTGCAATCGGAATGGGACCTGCGATCTTTAAGAAGATGATCAGGGGAACCCGTTTTGTCATCCGTATCCTGCCTATTGGCGGCGCATGCATGTTTGAAGGCGAGGACGGTCACTATGAGGATGATGAGGAAGACAAAGACAAAGAGATACCGGAGATTGCTAAAGAGGGCTCCTTTAATGCGGCGCCGGTGTGGGGACGTATTGCAACGGTTCTCGCAGGTCCTATCTTCAATATTCTTCTGGCATATGTCCTTTCGTTATTTCTCTGCTGGTTCTGCGGTTCCGATATCCCTGTTTTGAGGGATGTTACAGAGGGTTATCCTGCGGAAGCGGCAGGTATGCAGGCAGGAGACCGTATTATCAAGATGGATCATCAAAGGATCCATCTCTGGAGAGAGATTAGTGTGCTTTCCTATATCAGTGACGGAAGTCCGGTAGCGGTGACCTATGAACGGGACGGACAGCAGTATGAGACGCTGATTACGCCCTTATATTCTGAGGAGGCAGGCCGGTTTTATTATGGCTTTTTGGGCAGTGGACAGTATATTGCCTGCGATAATCTCAGCGTATTTAAGTATAGCTGGTATGAGGTGCGTTATTGGCTGTTATCTACGGTGCAGAGTCTGGGCTATATGATTCAGGGCAGGGCATCTGCGGAAGATATTGCAGGTCCCGTGGGAGTCGCTACGGTCATAGAAGATACCGTAGAACAGACGGTGGATGAAGGCGCCTTTACTGTGATCTTAAATATGGTCAATATTGCCGTGCTTTTAAGCGTTAATCTTGGAGTATTAAATCTGTTGCCGATTCCCGCGCTGGACGGGGGAAGACTGGTGTTTTTGCTGATCGAAGCAGTCCGGGGGAAACGTGTGCCGCCGGAGAAGGAAGGACTGGTCCACATGGTGGGCTTTGTGCTGCTGATGCTTCTGATGGTGTTTGTCCTGTATAATGATATTATGCGGATTGTCGGCTGAAAAAGCCGCGGATAATCATCTTATACGCGAAAGCGATGATGCAGTAAACAGGGCGAAGCCCGTGAGCGAGATGGAGCAAAGCGGAACCGAGCCGGGGCACTGCAGATATTGTATAGTATAGATAGCCTGTTATTGTTTTATAATACATAATATCAGACAAAAACAATTGTGAAATGTAAAACAGCGAAGGAAATTAGAACAGGAAACAAAGCACAAAACAGGAGGAAAGAAGGAAATGAAGGTTGCAGTAGTCGGAACGGGATATGTTGGTCTGGTAACAGGAACGTGTTTTGCCAATATGGGCAATAAGGTTTGGTGTGTCGATGTGGATGAGAAGAAGATAGAGAATCTGAAAAACGGCATCATTCCTATTTATGAACCGGGGTTATCGGAGATGGTTCTGCAGAATTATCATGCAGATAATTTACATTTTACGACGCAGATTAGGGAAGCGCTGGAAATATGCAATATCTGTTTTATAGCGGTCGGTACGCCCATGGGGGAGGACGGAAGCGCCGATCTTCAATATGTATTAAGCGTGGCGGAAAGCATCGGAAAATATATGACGCATCACATGTACGTGATTGATAAGTCTACGGTACCCGTAGGTACGGCAGGAAAGGTAAGGGACAAGCTTCAGGAGGAGCTGGACAAGCGCGGCAGCGCTCTGACGTTTGATGTGATCTCCAATCCGGAGTTTTTGAAAGAAGGCAGCGCAGTCGCTGACTGCATGAAGCCGGATCGGATCGTTATCGGCGTGGATAGCGAAGATGCGGAAGAGACGATGCGTGAGCTTTACAAACCATATCTGATGAATACGGATAATTTTATCTTTATGGATATCGCCAGCGCGGAAATGACAAAATATGCCGCCAATTCTATGCTTGCAACGAAGATTTCTTTTATGAATGAGATTTCTAATATCTGCGAGCGCGTCGGGGCAGATGTCAATAAGGTGCGGCAGGGAATCGGCAGCGATAAGCGTATCGGATATTCCTTTATCTTCCCCGGCTGCGGCTATGGGGGAAGCTGTTTCCCAAAGGATGTAAAAGCGCTTGTTAAGACGGCGGAGGAGTTTGGATATCAGGCAAAGCTTTTACAGTCTGTAGAGGATGTAAACAATGCCCAGAAGCATGTGCTTGTTGAGAAGATTATGGAACGCTTCGGAGCGGATCTTTCCGGGAAAACCATCGCGGTGTGGGGACTTGCTTTTAAGCCGGATACGGATGATATGCGGGAATCCGCGGCGATCACCGTGATTACGGATCTGACGGAGGCAGGTGCTGATATACGCGCCTATGATCCGAAGGCTATGGAGGAAGCACGGGAATGTTATTTAAAGGATAATGATAAGATCGTTTATTGCAGGAATAAATATGAGGCGCTGGAGGGCGCGGATGCGCTTGTGCTGGTAACGGAATGGAAAGAATTCAGAAGTCCGGATTTTTATGAGATCGGGAAGCTGTTGAGAACACCGGTGATATTTGACGGCAGAAACCAGTACAGCGCGAAACATTTGAAGAAGTACGGGCTGGATTATTATCAGATCGGAGTGAGACCTTCCCGTATAAGTGAATGATATGGCGAAGCTTCTTTGGAATAGCTGTACAACAGGATATTCCGACAGGAAATTGATGGTGATTGCAGAAAGGAATCTTATGAATAAGCATCATGATACAACAAAGGTAGTCAGGATCGGAGACTGCGTGATCGGCGGCGGACATCCGATCCTGATTCAATCCATGACCAATACGCCGACAGAGGATGTAGCGGCGACGGTGGCGCAGATTCACAGACTGGAAGCGGCGGGCTGCGAGATCATCCGCTGTACTGTGCCGGATGAAGAAGCGGCGAAGGCGATTGCCGTGATTAAAAAAGAGATACATATACCGCTGGTAGCGGATATCCATTTTGATTACCGTATGGCGATTGCGGCGATGGAGTATGGGGCAGATAAGATCCGTATCAATCCAGGCAATATCGGCGGAGAGGAAAAGCTTCGCGCGGTGGTTGCCGTGGCAAAGGAAAAAAATATCCCGATCAGGGTAGGCGTGAACAGCGGTTCCCTGGAAAAGGAGCTGGTGGAGAAGTATCATGGCGTGACTGCTGAAGGGCTCGTAGAAAGCGCTCTTGATAAAGTCGGGATGATAGAAGCGGCAGGGTATGATAATCTTGTAATCAGCATCAAATCCTCTGATGTTATGATGTGCGTCAAAGCCCATGGGCTGATTGCCGGGAAGACAAAATATCCGCTCCATGTGGGAATCACGGAGGCAGGAACACTTACAAGAGGCAATATTAAGTCGGCTGTAGGCCTTGGTATTATCCTGCATCAGGGGATTGGTGATACGATCCGTGTGTCGCTGACGGGAGACCCAGTGGAAGAGGTCAAATCAGCGAAGATGATCCTGCGTACCTTAGGTCTTCGTGAGGGCGGTATTGAGGTAGTCAGCTGTCCGACCTGCGGACGCACTAAGATCGATCTGATCGGACTTGCCAATCAGGTAGAGACGATGGTGGAGGAGTTTTCTCTGGATATCAAAGTAGCCGTGATGGGCTGTGTGGTTAATGGACCGGGAGAGGCGAAGGAAGCGGATATCGGAATCGCCGGCGGACAGGGAGAAGGACTGCTGATTAAGCATGGTGAGATCATAAAAAAGGTGCCGGAAGACAGACTGCTGGAGACGCTGCGCTATGAACTGGAGCATTGGAAACAGTAAAACTGGTAACAGTTTTACTGTTTTGACAAGGGGAAAGATATGCAGAAATTTAGTGATACATTTGGCAATTTAGCGATAAAACCGGAATTAAATGCGATCTTTGCAGATATGGAAGTAGAACGCGTCTTGATGAATAAAGGACAGCGCCTGCTCAGAATCTATATGAGGCTGTACCGCCTGATACCAAAAGAGGAGATTTATGCGCTGGAAAAACAGCTGCAGGAGCTCCTTTCACCGGATCGGGGAAATATAGTAAAGATCTGTGAAGTTTATGAACTGTCCGGACAATATACGGCTGCATATATTTTAGAGCATTATTATGAAAGCATGCTGTTAGAATTGAAACAGGCGGATATGGTTTTATATACGCTTTTTTTGCATGCGGAGCCAAGGATGACAGAAGACGGGGTGTTAAGCCTGTCTATTCCGAATACGATTCTCGGTAAAAACAAAGAGCCGGAGATACAGGAGTATCTGGAACTGGTTTTTGGCAGACGGTTTCAATTTGACATACGGATGGATATCCGGTACGTGAAGCCGAAGGAGAGCGATTACCGCAGGGAGCTTGAGGCGCGGGCGGAGCGTATAGTAGATGAGATCGCCAAACCGTCGCCCAAAGAGGGTTTGGAGCAGCAGAGCCTATCAAAAGAAGCGGTCGTTCAGCCCAGGAAAGCGGCGGTATTGGAGCAGGGGCCAAAGGTGGTATTAAACAAAAAATCTCTGTCCGCCGGGTGGGATAAAACGGGACAGGGAGGTCGGAAGGGAAATGACAGAAGCCTGATACAATCGAAACATCCCGATGTGATTTATCGTAAGGATTTTGAGGGGGAACCGTCCCCTTTGGATGATGTTTTCGACGAGGTCAGCGACAGCATTGTTGCGGGCGAGGTTTTGATGGTGGATGAACGTGTCACTAAAACGGGCAAGCATATCATCAGGATCGATATTTCAGATTATAGGGATTCACTCAGCATTAAGCTGTTTTTAAATGAGGATATGGCAGAGGAATTCTTAAAGCTGGTGAAACCCGGCGATTTTATCAAAGCAAAGGGAATCGTCAGCCTGGATTCATTTGACAAAGAACTGGTGATGAGTTCGGTTGTGGGCATCATGAAGACAGAGGAGCTTCGAAAGAAACGGGAGGATCTTTCCACAAGGAAGCGTGTGGAGCTTCATTGCCATACAAAGATGAGCGATATGGACGCTGTATCCGATGTCGAGGATATCTTAAAGCAGGCAAAGCGTTTTGGACATACTGCATTGGCGGTGACGGATCATGGCAATGTACAGGCATTTCCGGCTGCCAACCATACATTTAAGCCGGATGATCCATTTAAGATCATCTACGGTGTGGAGGCATATCTTGTTGATGACCTGCAGGAGATCGTGACCAATGGAAAAAATCAGAGCTTAAATGAAGCTTATGTCGTATTTGATATTGAGACAACGGGATTTGTGAAGACAAAGAATAAGGTGATCGAGATCGGCGCCGTGAAGATTGAGAATGGCGGGATCACGGAGCGCTTTTCGGAGTTTGTCAATCCTAAGGAGCCGATTCCTTTTGAGATAGAGCAGCTGACCGGCATCAACGACAGTATGGTGATGGACGCACCGGAGATCACAGAGATCCTGCCGAGATTTCTTGAGTTTTGCGAAGGCTGTATCATGGTGGCGCACAATGCCCATTTTGATATGGGATTTATCACTTATAATGCGGCGCAGCAGGGCTTTGAAACAGATTTTACATATATTGATACGGTGGGGATATCCAGGGCATTTTATCCCGCGCAGGCGAAGCATACGCTGGATGCGGTAGCCAAGACCATGGGGGTCAGTCTGGAGAATCATCATCGTGCCGTGGATGATGCGGAGGCAACAGCGCAGATATTTGTACGCTTTCTTCCGATGTTGGCGGAAAAAGGAGTTACCAATATGGAGGAGCTCAATGCCTTCGGCATACTGGATAAGGAGGCGATTAAGAGGCTCCATTATTATCATGCCATCATACTGGCGAAAAATGAGATCGGCAGACGCAGCCTGTATAAGCTGGTGTCCTCCTCTAATCTGGATTATTTCAGACAACGGCCGAGGATACCGAAAAGTAAGATCCTGGAGTATCGGGAAGGATTGATCTTGGGAAGCGCCTGTGAGCGTGGAGAGCTGTATCAGGCTATCGTCAGGGAGCAGGATGAGGCGCAGATTGCGAAGCTCATTTCCTTTTATGATTATCTTGAGATCCAGCCCATCACAAACAATCTGTTTCAGATTGCGGATGAGAAGAACTATCCCGGTATACAGAGCAGGGAGGATCTGATGAATATCAACCGTCGGATCGTTAAGCTGGGGGAGACTTATCATAAACCGGTCTGTGCAACCTGTGACGTACACTTTTTGAATCCGGAGGACGGGCTGTACCGTAAGATTATCCTTGCCGGAAAGGGATTTACGGATACGGACAGCCAGCCGGAACTGTATTTCAGGACGACGGAGGAAATGCTGGAGGAATTTGCTTATCTGGGAGCGGCTAAAGCGGAAGAGGTTGTTATTACGAATACCAACATGATCGCGGATATGTGTGAGAAGATCACGCCCGTGCGTCCTGATAAATGTCCGCCGGTCATCGAAGACAGCGATAAGACGCTGCGACGGATCTGTTATGATAAGGCGCATGAGATGTACGGTCCGGAGCTTCCCAAGATCGTGGAGGACCGTCTGGAAAAAGAACTTACTTCTATCATCGGCAATGGCTTTGCCGTGATGTATATCATTGCGCAGAAGCTGGTGTGGAAATCAGTGGAAGACGGATTCTTAGTGGGTTCCAGAGGCTCCGTAGGATCTTCCTTTGTGGCGACGATGGCGGGGATCACGGAAGTTAATCCTTTAGTACCGCATTATTATTGTACCAACTGCTATTATACGGATTTCGATTCTGAGGAAGTGAAGGCATATGCCGGAACCGCCGGATGCGATATGCCGGACAAGCTCTGTCCCAGATGCGGAGAGAAGCTTAAGAAGGATGGATTTGATATTCCGTTTGAGACTTTCCTGGGATTTAAGGGGGATAAGGAGCCGGATATTGATCTGAACTTTTCCAGTGAGTATCAGTCCAAGGCCCATAAATATACGGAGGTCATCTTTGGCTATGGGCAGACGTTCCGTGCGGGCACGATCGGCACGCTGGCGGATAAGACAGCGTACGGTTTTGTCAGGAAATATTATAATGAGAGAAATATTGTAAAGAGAAATGCGGAGATTAATCGTATCACACTTGGATGTGTCGGTGTCCGGCGGACGACGGGACAGCATCCGGGCGGTATCGTCGTGCTTCCGGTAGGGGAGGATATCTCTTCCTTTACTCCGATACAGCATCCGGCGGATAAGGATATTGATATCATTACTACGCATCATGATTATCATTCCATTGACCATAATCTGTTAAAGCTGGACATCTTAGGACATGATGATCCTACGATGATCCGTATGCTTCAGGATCTGACGGGGATCGATCCGCTGCAGATTCCGCTGGATGATCCTGAGGTAATGACGCTGTTTCAGACGACGAAAGCATTGGGAGTGGAGCCGGCAGACATCTGCGGATGTAAATTGGGATCGCTTGGCATACCGGAGTTTGGTACGGATTTTGCCATGCAGATGTTGATCGATGCAAAGCCGCAGTCATTCTCCGATCTGGTCAGGATCTCCGGGTTGTCACATGGTACGGACGTATGGGTTGGTAACGCGCAGACGCTGATCCAGGAAGGAAAGGCTACGATCTCCACGGCAATCTGTACGCGTGACGATATCATGACTTACCTGATCAAGATGGGGGTGGAAAGCTCGCTTGCATTTTCCATTATGGAGAGCGTGCGNAAGGGAAAAGGATTGAAGCCGGAAATGGAAGAGGCAATGCTGGCTAACAATGTCCCGGACTGGTATATCTGGTCCTGTAAAAAGATCAAATATATGTTCCCCAAGGCACATGCCGCAGCTTATGTTATGATGGCATGGAGGATCGCCTATTGTAAGATCAATTATCCCATTGCTTATTATTGTGCTTTTTATTCCAAGCGCGCCAAGGCATTTTCCTATGAGATCATGTGTATGGGGAAAGAAATGCTTGAGAGACATATGAGAGAGTATGAGAGGAAGAACAAGGGAAAGGCGCAGGACAGCGGCAGCCAGGGGGCGGAGAGTCCGGAGAAAGAAAACGGCGAGGCGCAGGATAATGTTAAGAATAAGGATCAGGAGCTGACAAATAAGGATAAGCTTCAGTATGGCGATATGCGTATCGTACAGGAGATGTATGCGAGAGGGATTGATTTCATGCCGATTGATATCTATCGAGCCAAGGCAAGGGATTTTCAGATTATAGACGGAAAGATCATGCCGTCGTTTTCTGCGATTGAAGGCATGGGAGAAACGGCGGCAGAGCTTTTGGAGGATGCTGCCAAGGAAGGACAGTTTTTCAGTAAGGATGATATGAAAGCCCGTGCCAAGCTTTCCAATACGATAATCGAAACATTGACCAGACTGGGACTGTTGGAGGGGATGCCGCAGAGTAACCAGCTTAGTCTCTTTGATTTTGCGTTAAGCCAAAACAGTGAGGCTGAAAACGCAAAAATTTAATAAAAATGCTTGCTTTTTTTCCGTAAATGTAATAAAATGATTAAGGACTTGTTTTTCAGGTATAAGACAGTCGGAATGGCTTGTTGGTCAAGCGGTTAAGACGCCGCCCTCTCACGGCGGAAACAGGGGTTCGATTCCCCTACAAGCTGTTAAGAAGAACAGCCCAACCCTAAAAGACATTGAGATTGCAGGATTTCAGTGTCTTTTTTATAAATACTGGTGATATTTCAGAATGGAGATCTTATGGTAGTCCAAAACAGCAAAGAGATTCATATGAATAAAGCAAGCGAAGAACATGAGATCATGGATATGATCTCTATGATTGATAGCATGATGGAAGGCGGTGTCAGCCGGCTTAAAGTAAAGGTCACGGAGGAACTGGATGCGGGAGACAGAAGACGGCAGTACCATCATGGCAGATGCGATATAGGAAGTCCATGGGCGTGTGGGACGCCGTTTGATGTTCTGGATATAAATGAAAAGGATTGATTTATGGAAAAGTTTTTAAAACTCGGCATGCATGTGGAGATGATCAAAAAAGGTCTGGCGCTGGATGCACTGGAAAATATGGAAAAGAAATATATCAGCTCCCTGCATGAGATATTAAGCGACGGTACGCTTGTGCTTACAAATCCGACCATCAGGGCAAGACTGGTTCCACTGCACAAAGGCGAACGTTACGACGGGTATTTTTTCCTGAGAGATAAGATCTATACGGCAGGATTCGTTGTTGAGAAGCCGTTTGTTGAAGGGAATGTCCGTGTTGTGCGCGTGCGTCTTATCAGTGAACTGGTGAAATATGAGAGACGGCAGTTTTTCCGCTTTGAGATGACTATGGATATCCGGTATCTGTTGTTGACTGCGGAGAATACGGCTGAATTTAAAGAAGCTGTGAAGAAAAACAATCTTTTGCAGATGCAGGGTTTTAAAGCTGGTACGACGTTGGATATCAGCGGCGGCGGGATAAGGTTTTACTCAAAAGAGCAGCTTCCGGAAGGCGGTATGACGATCGTGCATATGGAGGTGGAGGTAGAAGGGCAGAAGAAAAATCATACCTTTCTGGGAAAAGTGTTGTATTCCGAGCGGCACAAGGACAATCGGAATATCTATATCCACCGTGTTCAGTTCGTCGATTATAAACAGGATGTAAGGGAAGAATTGGTGCAATATATCTTTAAATGCCAGCGTGACCGCTTAAAAAAACAAAATTCCTTATAATAGACTTATAAAAAAGCAAAATTCCTTAATTTAGGCTTGCAAAAAAGCGTAAATAGTGGTAGTCTGTTATTTAAGTACAGAGTACTTAAATATACTTTTTTGGAGGAAGAATATGAACAAATCAGAATTGGTTGAAGCTATGGCAAAACAGACTGGTATGTCAAAGAAGGATACGGAAGCTGGTTTAAATGCATTCTGTGATGTAGTTAAGAAAGAGCTTTCCAGCAAGAAGGGTGACAAGAAGGTTCAGCTTGTCGGCTTCGGTACATTCGAGATCTCTCAGAGAAAAGCAAGACAGGGGCGCAATCCTTTGACTGGTGAGAGCATCAAGATCAAAGCGTCTAAGTCTCCGAAGTTCAAACCGGGCAAGGCATTGAAGGATGCAGTTAATAAGAAGAAAAAGAAATAATACGGACAGGTGATTACTTTGAAAGCTGTCGTGACGGAATGTCATGGCAGCTTTTTTAATAAAAAATTTTTAAAAATATACTTGAATTTAATGGAAAAAAACGGATATAATTAGTGTGAGAAGATTAAATTAATTTAGAAAGGAGCTGGATCGGGGTGGCGAAGTATAAGATTGGCGATTATGTTTTATATGGGTTTTCAGGAGCATGTCAGATAGTTGATTTGGGCTCGTTGTCATTTGGGGGAGCGGACAAGATCTACTATTCTTTAAAGCCGGTCTATGATTCCAGAAGCACGATCTATGTTCCTTTAAATAAAGAGGATGAGATCGTCCGCAAGGTGATCACAAAACCGGAGGCAGAGGAAGTCTGGGAGAAGATCACGCAGCGTCAGTCAGAGGGGATGATATTGGAGCGGGATGCCTGCGAGGCAGTATTAAGATCGGGGGATAATGTGGAAGTTTCCCAGGTGATCAGACAGCTTAGAAATCTCAGAAAAGAGAACCGTAAGAATCATAAGGGACTGAATATCTCGGAGGAACGTATCCTTCGTGATGCAGAGCGGATATTCTTCAGCGAGATTGCGACGGCGTTTGAGATGACGATGGAAGACACGCTGGCGGAGTTTAGTGCGAGATTGGATGCTTAGGGTTGATTTTCTGTATTAAAAAATGTATAATTATTTTATTAATCCCAAGGGGATAAACGTCCCTTTGGGATTTTGAGGTTAGCGCTGCAGATGGAAGCCGGCAGGAGCCGGAAGGGACAAAGCCACAGGAAATTTTGAATGTGAACAATTGCAAATCATATGGAGACAGGATATGCGTAGTCACAGATCATATGGAGGCAGGATATGTCAGAGCAGATAACAAGGATAGGTGAGATACCGGATCGGAAAATAAGGATGCAGGAATTGATCAGGCTGCTCAACCGCGCGTCGGAAGCATATTATGCACGGGATGAGGAGATCATGTCCAATTATGAATATGACGCGCTTTATGATGAACTGGTGCGTCTGGAAGAGGAGACGGGGACGGTTCTTTCTGATAGTCCGACGACGAAAGTAGGTTATGAGGCAGTAGATGATCTTCCCAAGGAGACGCATGAAAAACCGATGCTGTCTCTTGGTAAGACAAAAGACAGAGAAGAATTGAAAGCGTGGTTAAAGGACAGGGAGGGTATTCTTTCATGGAAGCTGGATGGTCTGACGATCGTATTGACCTATCGTGACGGCAGGCTGGTCAAAGGCGTTACCAGAGGCAACGGTGAAGTCGGAGAGGTCGTTACAAATAATGTAAAAGTATTTAAAAACGTGCCATTGAAGATTCCCTATCAGGGAGAGCTGATCATCCGTGGGGAAGCGGTGATCACCTATTCGGACTTTGAGACGCTCAACCAAAAGATCACGGATGCGGATGCACGCTATAAAAATCCCAGAAATCTCTGCAGCGGTTCCGTCAGGCAGTTGAATAATGAGATCACGGCACAGCGGAATGTCAGGCTGTATGCATTTTCCTTAGTCAGGGCGGAGGATGTTGATTTTAACAATTCCTTTGAACAGCAGTTCCTGTTTTTAAAGGAGCAGGGATTTGCTGTTGTGGACTATAAAAAGGTGGATGCCGAAACGCTTCCGGATGCCGTTGCATGGTTTGAGGGACAGATTGAACAAAACGATATTCCGTCAGACGGACTTGTGCTTTCTCTGGAAGATATTGCTTATGGGGAATCCCTTGGAAGGACGGCGAAATTTCCGAGAAACGCCATTGCATTTAAATGGGCGGATGAGATCCGCGAGACGACATTATTAAAGATCGAATGGAGTCCGTCGAGAACAGGACTGATCAATCCGGTGGCGATATTTGAGCCGGTTGAGCTGGAAGGCACGACAGTATCCAGAGCAAGCGTCCATAACGTCAGTATCATGAAAGAGTTAGAGCTTGGCATCGGGGATCGGGTCACGGTATATAAAGCCAACATGATCATCCCGCAGATTGCGGAGAATCTGACAAAGTCCGGTGATATGCCGATTCCGGAGACATGTCCGGTATGCGGCGGCAGGACGGAAGTAAAGCAGATGAATGATACGGAGTCCCTGTATTGTGTCAATCCTGACTGTGAGGCAAAGAAGATCAAAGCCTTCAGTCATTTTGTCAGCAGGGATGCCATGAATATTGACGGGCTTTCCGAGGCTACGCTGGAAAAGATAATCGGTCTTGGACTGATTCATGAATATGCCGATATCTATAAGCTTTCCCGGCATAAGGATGTGATCGTGGAGATGGAGGGATTTGGAGAAAAGTCTTATCAGAACCTTATGGAAAGCATTAATCGTACCAGAGAGACTACGATTCCGCGCCTGCTAAATGCATTGGGGATTCCGGGGATCGGTCTTGCCAATGCCAAGATGATCGCCAAAGAATGGGAGCATGATATGGAAGGGATCCGGCAGGCATCGGAGGAGGATCTGAGCGGAGTGGAAGGAATCGGTGAGATTCTGGCACATTCTTTCTGCGAATATATGAGAGATCCCATAAAGAAGGAAAGACTGGATCATCTGCTTGCAGAACTTCATCTGAGTAAGCCAAAAGCCAATGAGGAGGAACAGACGCTTTCCGGCAGGAACTTTGTCATTACCGGAGATCTGGAGCATTACGCAAACCGTAATGAATTAAAGGAGCTCATAGAATCTAAGGGCGGCAAAGTGACGGGCAGCGTGACGTCGAAAACGACCTGCCTGATCAACAATGATATCACCTCTGCTTCCGGCAAGAATAAGAAAGCCAAGGAGCTGGGGATTCCGATCATTTCCGAGGAGGAATTTCAAAATACGTATCTGAGTTAAGACGGATGCGGCGGTATTGTAATTGCCAGCCCAATATATAAAATAAGGATAAGGAAGTGAATGAAATATGCCGATCAAAACGCAAAGCGATCTTCCTGCAAAGGAACAGCTTGAAAATGAAAATATATTTGTTATGGATGAAAACAGGGCGATGCATCAGGACATCCGTCCGCTGCAGGTATGTATCCTGAATCTGATGCCGAAAAAGCAGGATACGGAGCTGCAGCTGCTTAGGGTATTGTCCAATACGCCGCTGCAGGTTGACGTGACTTTTTTAATGGTCAGGAGCCATGTATCCATGAACACTTCGGCGAATCATCTGAACCGCTTTTATACGGTTTTTGATGAGTTGAAGGATAGACGCTTTGACGGGATGATTATTACCGGTGCGCCGGTGGAACAGATGGCGTTTGAAGAAGTGGATTATTGGGAAGAGCTCTGTGAGATCATGGAATGGACAAAGACGCATGTCACCTCCACATTACATATCTGTTGGGGAGCACAGGCCGGTCTGTATCATCATTTTGGCATCAATAAGATTGCTCTGCCGGAGAAGCTTTTCGGTATTTATCTGCATCAGGTGAAGAATCGTAAAATCCCTCTGGTGCGTGGCTTTGACGATCTGTTTTACGCGCCCCACAGCCGTCATACGACGGTTTCCAGAGAAGAGATCTACGGCTGTCCGGAACTGACCGTGCTTGCGGAATCTGAGGAAGCAGGGATATTTTTGTGTATGTCAGGGGATGGGAAACAGATCTATATGATGGGGCATCCGGAATATGACCGGTACACATTGGATCAGGAATATAAGCGGGACATTGCAAAGGAGCTGCCGATCCATCTGCCGGTCAATTATTATCCGGACGACGATCCAGGAAGAAAGCCGTATCTTCAGTGGCGCTCCCACAGCAGCTGCCTTTACTGTAATTGGCTTAATTATTACGTATATCAGGTGACGCCGTATCACTTATAGGAAAAGGCTGTAATCTAATAGAAAAGTATAGAATCAAATAGACATCGTGGCATTACCTGTGATAAAATATATTTGAAAGTAACATGATGATTATTATAAAAGAAAAGGATATTCTCTATGTTTCAAAATCAATTTCAAATTATTATACAAAGCGGATCCCGGGAGATTGAGAAGATAGTACATATGATAGATCTGCCGGAGGACAGTGAAGTTGTATTTACAACCGTGGATGATTACCATAAGGTCTGGAATGAAAATATGATTGATACCGCAGTGATTCTTGACGGAAAAACGGACGACCTGCCGGAAATATCAAGGGAAAAAGGTCTGGTTGTTTATCTGCTTTCCGTGGACGAGATGTGTGCTGTGAAACAGGAGCAGCTTGCAAAATCGGATATGCTCTGGGTGATGCCGGGGGAACGATATCAGAAAGAGCTTCTGGTGATTTATTATAAAAAACTGCTTTTGTTTATGAAGGATGTAGCAGACAACCGTAAGCAGAAGATCTGCTTTAATACGTTGATCGACAGCCTGCCGGATCTGATTTGGTTTAAGGACCGAAAGGGCGCGCATTTGATTGTAAATAATGGATTCTGCGGCGCTGTGGAGAAGACGAAGGAACAGATCTATAAAAAAGGACATTATTACATATGGGATATTCCTAAGGAAGAGTACGAGCAGGGAGATTATGTCTGTCTGGAATCTGAAGATATTGTTATGGAGGCGAGAACGACCTGCCTGTTTGACGAGAATGTGAAGACAAAGGGCGGAATGCGCTTGTTTAAAACATATAAATCACCATTGATCGATGCGAATGAAGAGATCTTCGGCACCTGCGGGTTTGCCCATGACGTTACAGAACTGCAGAATATCAGTAAAGAGCTGTCGATCGTATTGAACAGCCTTCCCTTTGCAGTTGTAATAGAAGATCCGAAAGGAATAGTGATTAGTGTTAATCCGGAGTTTTTAAGGTATTTTCCTAATGTGAAACTTGAGGAGGGGCAGTCATTTGCCGATTGGAAGCAGAAGCTGCTTGAGGAAAAGTCGGTTCAGAATGGTGAGAACATAGAGATCGAACTGAATGAAGGGGAAGATAAGACTGTGTTGAGATACCGCGAGGCTCCGGTCATTGACGTGTTTGGAGAAGCGCTTGGGAAGATCGATATCTTCCGGGATATAACAATTGAAAAGAAATTTGGGGAGCAGACGCTTTATGCGGCAACTACCGATTTCCTGACAGGATTGAATAATCGACGGAGTCTGTTCCGCTATCTGGATGAAAAGAAATCCTGCCGTCAGATGACGATGATTACGCTGGATCTTGACAACTTTAAGCAGGTAAATGATATGTATGGCCATAAGGAAGGCGACAGAGCGCTGGTAGAGACTTCAAGACTATTAAAGGAATGTTTTCCGGAAGATTTTATCGCAAGGCTTGGCGGTGATGAGTTTATCGTCGTACAGAGCCGGATGATCACAAAGGATGAGCTGCAGAAGGAAGTCAGTCATATGATGGAGACGATGCATGCATATTATAACACTGATGAAAAATTCAGCAGGATGACAGTTAGTGCTGGCGCGGCTTATTCTATTATTGATACAGGATTGGAACACGAAATCGAAAATCTTATGCAGCGCAGTGATAAGGCGCTGTACAAAGCGAAGGAATCCGGTAAGGCAAAATATGTATTCTTGGATTGAAACGGATCCGGAAGAATAAACCGCCTACGCGGATTTCTCATCGCGTGTCATCGAAGCAAGCTATTAAGTTTCACACCGAAAAACGCAAAAAGCGCGTTTTTCATTCCTATTTGAGCCGCCGAAGGCGGCATGGGGGATTAATATGAATCTTCACGACAATTTATATCGTCCCGCGTTAAACTATATTAAAAAAGAACGATTTACCGGAAGCGATACGGGTATGCGGTTTATACTCGAAAAGAAGAAATATGAAGAGGACGGCAGGGAAGTGATTACGGCATGTGTCTGGCCGGAACCATTTGCTTTTGAGCATACGGAGGAAGAAAAAAAGGAATATCAGGAGTTCCCTCTGACGGAGGAAGGGTTGAATGAAGCGGTGGCATGGATAGAAAACAGACATATAGATTATTGCCAAGGTTTTGATAACGGATATTAGGTATGGAGTGGTTTGGAATATGAGGAAACCCAATGAAGATAAGCTTGATGAGATCATCAGGAATAACAACTTAAAAGCGAATCTTATCAAATGGTGGAACGTGAATTTTAAAATTCCGGAGCAGCAGGAGGAGAATACGGATGAAATGCCGGCTCCGGCTGATGGTGATGACGTATTTTCGGAAGGTAACACCGTGATCTATGAATCGATCCTGAAAGACAACAGCCGTGATGAGGATCCTTTTGAAAAAGCCATGAAGCAGGTACAGGAGGAAAATGATAAGAGCTTTGAGGAAGCGAACAAGATCTATGAACGTCTGATGCAGGAGGCGCAGATGGATGAGGACAAAAAACGGCTGGAGATCGAGGAAGTAAAGCGGAACCTTGAGAACGGCGAAAACTAAAAAAGCACTGATGAAATAAGTCAGTGCTTCTTTAAAATTATTCCTTGACTAAATTTTTGTTGGCGGTGGAAAGCATCAGCTTGATCCGGTTCAGCTGGTTGACCTCGCTTGCACCGGGATCGTAATCGATCGCCACGATATTCGATTTGGGATACCGCTTCCTGAGTGCTTTGATGACGCCCTTGCCGACTACATGGTTAGGCAGGCAGGCAAAAGGCTGCGTACATACAATGTTTGCAGTGCCGTTATGGATAAGCTCCAGCATTTCTCCGGTAAGAAACCATCCTTCGCCGGTCTGATTGCCGATATCCACGATTTCTCCGGCATATTTTACAAGCTCATAAATATCTGCGGGCGGATCAAAGTGTCTGCTCTTTTTTAATGCCTTTGCGGAGGCGGAACGGACAAAATTCATGCCGGTGATGCCGAGCCTGCACATCCTTGCCGCTTTTTTGCTGGTGCCGAGATGCTCCGCTTTATAGATCTGGTTATAAAAGCAGTAGAACATAAAGTCCAAAAGGTCGGGAACGACAGCTTCTGCGCCTTCATGCTCCAAAAGCTCTACCAGATAGTTATTTGCCGCGGGGGCAAATTTTACAAGAATCTCGCCCACGATGCCGACTCGCGGCTTTTTCATATCTTCATGAATTGGTATTGCGTCGAATTCACTTATCATTTCCCGGCAGATCTTCCGGTAACGGAAGAACGACGGGTGCTTTGAAGTAATAAATTCATTACAGATCGCTAACCATTTCTGATGCACTTCCTCCACGCTTCCGGGGGTGACTTCATAAGGGCGCATACGGTAAACGCATCTCATAAAGATATCTCCGAACAGCGCCGCATATAATAAACGCATGAGCAGCTTCAAATCAAGCTTAAACCCGGGATTAACCTCGATACCTCCAAGGTTTAAGGAGATCACCGGAATATGGGGATAGCCCGCCTTTTCCAAGGCACGGCGGATGAATCCCACATAATTGGTTGCACGGCATCCGCCGCCGGTCTGCGTCATCATGACAGCCAGATGATCCGTATCATATTCGCCGGAAAGGATCGCTTCCATAATCTGCCCGACAACGCACAGGGACGGATAGCAGGCATCGTTATTGACGTATTTTAAACCTACATCCACAGAGTGGCGGTTGTCGTTGGTCAGCACTTTAAAATTGTATCCGCAGGAGGAAAATGCTTTTTCCAGCATATCAAAATGGATCGGCGACATCTGCGGACAGATGATGGTATAGGTTTTGCGCATTTCCTCCGTAAAGAGGACGCGTTCAATATTGGCGGGACGGATGGTGCGTTTGGTGCATTTCCGGTCCCTGACCTCGATTGCTGCCAATAAGGAGCGGATACGGATCTTTGCTGCACCGAGGTTATTGACCTCATCGATCTTGAGGCAGGTATAGATCTTATCAGAGCCGCTTAAGATATCGCACACCTGATCGGTTGTAACGGCATCTAAGCCGCAGCCGAAGGAATTGAGCTGGATCAGATCCAGATCGTCCCTTGTCTTTACATAGCTGGCCGCACAGTAGAGCCGGGAATGATACATCCACTGGTCGGATACGATCAGCGGGCGTTCCGGCTTTGACAGATGGGAGATAGAATCCTCTGTCAACACAGCGATATCAAAAGAAGTAATCAATTCCGGAATCCCATGGTTGATCTCAGGATCGATATGGTAAGGACGCCCTGCGAGGACGATGCCGCGTTTCTTATTTTTCGTCAGGTATTCTAAGACTTCTTCACCCTTTTTCTGGATATCCAGGTGCGCCTTTTCCTGCTCCGCCCATGCTTTTTCCACAGCGGCAGCCACCAGCCTTGCCGGAATTTCAGAAAACTCCTCAATCAGAACCGGAGTTATGGTTTCCGGTCCCAAAAAGGACATAAACGGATTGCGGAAGCGGACTTCCCCGCGGCCGATCTCCTCGATATTGTTCTTGATATTCTCCGAATAAGAGGTGACGATCGGGCAGTTATAATGATTATTGGCATCCGGTGTCTCATTGCGTTCATAGAACAGCGCCGGATAAAAGATAAAGTCCGTTTTCTGGTTGATCAGCCACTGTACATGGCCATGCGCCAGCTTGGCGGGATAACATTCCGATTCACTGGGAATGGATTCAATGCCGAGCTCATAGATCTTATGGGTCGAGAGCGGAGAGAGGACGACTTCATATTCCAGTTCATTGAAGAAAGTGAACCAGAACGGGTAGTTCTCATACATATTCAGCACCCGCGGAATGCCGACGCGTCCGCGTACCGCTTTGTCCGCGGGAAGCGGTTCATAGTCAAAGATTCTTTTGAGCTTATATTCAAAAAGATTCGGTGTGTTGTTTTCGTTTTTCTGTCTGCCGAGCCCGCGTTCACAGCGGTTGCCGGAGATATACTGGCGGCCGCCGGAGAATTGATTGATGGTCAGACGGCAGTTATTGGTACAGCCGCGGCATTTTGCCATGGAGGTTGAAAACTTCAGTTCATTGATTTGTTTCCATGAGAGCATGGTCGTCTGATCGCCGGTGTGGTAGTTCTCACGCGCGATCAGCGCTGCGCCGAAGGCACCCATGATCCCGGCGATGTCGGGACGGATGGCTTCACAGTTTGCAATTTTTTCAAAGCTGCGAAGAACGGCGTCATTATAGAATGTGCCGCCTTGTACGACGATACGCTTTCCAAGCTCAGAGGCGTCAGATACCTTGATTACTTTAAATAATGCGTTTTTAATAACGGAATAGGCAAGCCCCGCAGAGATATCAGATACGGCGGCGCCTTCCTTCTGAGCCTGCTTTACCTTGGAATTCATAAATACGGTACATCTGGTTCCAAGATCGATAGGATGCTCTGCAAATAACGCTGCCTTTGCAAAATCCTGTACGGAATAATTCAGGGATTTGGCAAAGGTCTCAATGAACGAGCCGCAGCCGGAGGAGCAGGCCTCGTTTAATAAAACGCTGTCAACGGTCTGATTTTTGATCTTAATGCACTTCATATCCTGACCGCCGATATCCAGGATACAGTCCACCTGTGGATCAAAGAATGCGGCTGCGTAATAATGGGCGACAGTCTCAACTTGTCCGTCATCCAGTAAAAATGCAGCTTTCATCAGCGCTTCCCCGTAACCGGTGGAACAGGAACGGACGATCTTTGCATCGTCAGGAAGCTGCGCATAGATCTCTTTTATGGCGCGGATCGCGGTTTCTAACGGACTTCCGTTATTATTGCTATAGAAAGAATAGAGAAGCCTTCCCTGCGCGTCGATCAGCGCGGCCTTCGTCGTCGTGCTTCCGGCGTCGATGCCGAGGAAGCAGTTGCCATGATACTGCGAAAGCTCGCCGGTGCCTACGCAATGGGAATCATGACGGCGGCTGAATTCTTCATATTCCACCTCGTCCTTAAAGAGCGGCTCCATACGTTCTACTTCAAATTCCATATGGATATCGGAATTTAGCTTATTGGTCATCTGCTCCATTGTGACCATGCCATTGTCCGGCGCATCTGCCTTTGCGTTTAAGGCAGAGCCGATGGCGGCAAACAGATGGGAGTTATCCGTATCAATAATATGTTCGTCATCAAGTTTTAAGGTACGGACAAAAGCTGCCTTTAATTCGGACAGAAAGTGAAGCGGTCCGCCCAGAAAAGCAACATGTCCGCGGATCGGCTTGCCGCAGGCAAGACCACTGATGGTCTGGTTGACAACCGCCTGGAAGATGGAAGCGGCAAGGTCTTCCCTTGTGGCGCCGTCATTGATCAGAGGCTGGATATCCGACTTGGCAAATACGCCGCATCTTGCCGCGATGGTATATAAAGACTGATAATTTTTGGCATATTCATTTAATCCCATGGCGTCTGTCTGGAGCAGGGACGCCATCTGGTCGATAAAGGAGCCCGTACCGCCGGCGCAGATGCCGTTCATACGCTGTTCCACATTGCCGTCTTCAAAGTATATGATCTTGGCGTCCTCGCCGCCAAGCTCGATGGCAACGTCCGTCTTTGGCGCCAGCGTCTCCAGTGAGGTGCTGACCGCAAGGACTTCCTGTACAAATGGCACCTCCAGATGTTTTGCAAGGGTAAGTCCGCCGGAACCGGTGATCACCGGAAGCAGCGTCACATTGCCCAGCTGTTTGTATGCCTTTTCCAACAGGGCATGGAGCGTCTCGCGGATATTGGCAAAATGACGTTCATAATCCGAAAAAAGAATCTTATTAGCCGGATCAAGCACGGCGATCTTGACTGTGGTCGATCCGATATCTATTCCTAAACGATAAAGTGCTTCTGACATAAATAATAAACCTTTCTAACCATTAAAATCAGCGTTTCCCTAAAGTATTATATTGCCGTCATCCGGCATACATGCCGGCAGTTCATGTTGATACGGATCAAAACCGTTCCTGCACGACTGCGGCAGGGAATCATGTTAATTTACAGCATACTTACCTATTATACGACGAGAATCGACATTTCGCAATCGAAAATCTTTCTAAAAAAATGATTTTGGAAGTAATTACACACAAAAAACACATACCAAAGCAAAGACTTATGTTTACTTTTCGGGGAAGGAATGATAAAATATGGAAATGTATGGATATTCTATTGAATTGATAGAAAACAATATTTGGAAATTTAAAATAATTTGGAGAAAAACATATGAACAGATTTATCAATTATCTTGACAGGAAGATCGGGAAATATGCCATTCCAAACCTTCCCTTATGCATGGTCATCTGCTATGCCATCGGGTATCTGATGGAGCTGATTAATCCTGAGGTCTGTCTGGTGCTGTCACTGAATCCCTATGCGATCCTGCATGGACAGGTTTGGCGTCTGGTGAGCTGGCTTTTGATTCCGCCCAGTTCATTTGATTTCTGGACGTTGATTATGCTGTATTTTTATTATTCCATCGGAATGACGCTGGAGCGGACATGGGGAAGATTTTACTTTAATTACTACATTTTCTCCGGCATCCTCTTTACCATCATCGGGGCATTTTGTCTGTATGGATATGATGTTTTATTTCAGGCTGAGGAATTGGCGGCGAAGAATATGGGATATCGTCTTGTGAATGGAGAACTCCCGTGGATCTATGGCATGGAATTTGGATATGCGCTGGAGTCCATGTCTTTTTCTACTTTTTACGTGAATATGTCTATTTTTCTGGGATTTGCAGCCACTTATCCTGATATGCAGATATTGCTTATGTTTATCCTGCCGATCAAGGTGAAGGTGCTTGCGGTCATTTATGTGATCCTTCTCGCGGTACAGGCATATCAAATGGAGATTCCCGGCCTCTTTGTCATAGGGGCGTCGCTGCTGAACTTTATCCTGTTTTTCATTGCCACCAGAAAAGGGACGCATATGAGCATGGCGCAGCGAAAGCGTCAGGCGGAATATAAACGGAAGGTGAAAAGTGCGCCGCCGCCAAAGATCGCAAAGCATAAGTGCGCCATCTGCGGCAGGACTTCGGAAGAATATCCCGATCTTGAATTCCGCTTTTGTTCTAAATGCGAAGGCAATTATGAGTATTGTCAGGAGCATCTGTTTACGCATCAGCACAAGAGACGCATGTGAGCGGAAAAGGAAGCGGTTTATAGATGATGCGGAACATAGTAAAGGCAATCAGCATAAGAGATGTATGTGATTCGGAAAGGGAAGAAGCTTCATGGACGAAAATCAATTTAAAAAAGCGCTGAATGAAATCAAAGATCTTGCTTCCCTGCAGGGCGGTTTTGTATCGGAGCTGCAGATTAGCGAGTGCCTGCCGGAGATCACCGGGGAGCAGAAGCCGCTTGTTTTTGATTTTTTAAAGCAGAGTGGTATTGGGATCAATGAACCGATCGATACGGGAGAGGACGCTCCGGCGGAAGGGTATCTGAAATTTTATCTTGAGGAGCTTGAGGATATTGTCAGGGTAGATGAATCGATGAAGATACTTCTGCTGAGGGATGCCCTGCGCGGAGACCGGATCGCCAAAGAGAAGGTGATTAATGCGTATCTTCCGATGGTTTTGGATATTGCAAAGCTGTACGCGGGACAGGGCGTGGAGATGGAAGACCTGATCGGCGAGGGCAATGTTGCGCTGACGGCGGCCGTGGGCAATCTAGAATGTGTGGAGACGCCGGAGGATGCGGATGCGCTGATTGGAAAGCTGATCATGAACGCCATGGAGGCGTATGTCGGCATCGAAAATGATGAGGAGCAGATGATGGAACAGGTACTTGCCGATACTGCAAAGGTGCTGGAAAAGGCGCGGCAGATGGCGGAGGATCTGCTTCGGAAGGTTACGGTAGAGGAGCTTGCGGGAGAGAGCGGCATCTCCAAAGAGGAGATCCTGCAGGCCATCCGGATCGCGAAAGAGTGCGCGGATTATATTGAGCTTCCCTAATAGGAGACAGAAAAACGAATACATTCGTTTTGCAAATATTGTGCCTGCGGCACAAATTCGCAGACTATAGAAAAGGCATGGTTATTAGATTGAAAAATAAAATTGATAGTAGTGAAAAAACATCATGAATGGCGGCAAGAATATGAATGAAAATGATTTTAAATATGTGCTGCAGGATTTTTCCAGCATTACGCTGGGCGCGAGATATTCCTATCAGGAGATCATGGAAAGCCGACGGGTGCCGTTTAAACTGCAGTCGATCGTGGAACGCTATATACTGCCGCATGTAACGGATGCGTCTGTTGAGATCGGCCGGCATGTGCTTTCCCTGACAAAAGAGGATCCGTGTTATCGGATCTATGAAAACATCAAGCTGAAGGTTAAATATTTTGAACCGCGTCAAAAAGGCGGATATCAGGAGAAAACGGCAAAGCTGGAGGAATTTATCAAGGCTGCCGAAGCATGGGAAGAAGGCTGCATGATACAGGAGGTTACTTTTTCCAATCTGGCAGTGCTGGCATTTCATATCTAAGGAAGCACCGTGAAATCAGATCTTCCCGAAGTCAGCAACCGCAGGCTGCGGAAAGGTATGGGGATTAGATTGCGCTGAACGCAGTAAAACTACTCTTATAAGGAGGATTAGTATGAGCATAATGGATTTGGCTGCTTATGAAGTGGTTGAGAAAAGAAGGATCGAAGATATCAATTCTATGGGATATCTTCTGAAACACAAAAAATCAGGCGCGCGGATTGTTGTCTGCGAAAATGATGACAATAATAAAGCATTTTATATCGCATTCCGGACGCCGCCAAAGGACAGCACAGGCGTTGCCCATATTTTGGAACATTCCGTGCTATGCGGATCAAAGCGTTTTCCGGCAAAGGATCCGTTTGTGGAGCTGGCAAAGGGTTCACTGAATACCTTTTTAAACGCAATGACTTATCCCGATAAAACTGCCTATCCGGTGGCAAGCTGCAACGATCAGGATTTTAAGAATCTGATGCATGTCTATATGGATGCGGTTCTGTATCCGAACATCTATCAGGAGGAGAAGATCTTCCGGCAGGAGGGTTGGCACTATGAGATGGAAGATGCGGATGCGCCGCTGACCATCAACGGTGTTGTCTATAATGAAATGAAAGGCGCATTTTCCTCGCCGGATGATGTTCTGGATCGGGAGATCTTTAATTCCCTGTATCCCGATACTGCTTATGGCGTGGAATCCGGCGGCGCGCCGGAGAATATCCCGGATCTGACGTATGAGGAATTCCTTGATTTTCACAGGCAGTATTACCATCCGTCCAATTCTTATATTTATCTTTACGGGGATGCTGATATGGAAGAACGCCTCCGCTGGCTGGATGAGGAGTATCTGAGCGCATATGATGCCATCAGCGTTGATTCTTTTCCGGGGAAGCAGAAGCCCTTTGAAGAACGGGTGATGTTAAAGAAAGAATTCCCGATCTCCGAGGAAGAAAATGAGAAAGACAATACGTATCTTTCTTATAACGTCATGGTGGGGGACGTATTGGACAGGGAGCTGTATCAGGCGTTTCAGGTGATCGATTATGCGGCTGCAGGCGCGCCGGGCACTCCGGTAAAGCAGGCGCTGATCGATGCCGGAATCGGTACGGATGTTTACAGTGTATATGAGAATGGTATTTATCAGCCGTATTACAGTATCATAGCGAAAAATGCCAATGCGGAAGATGAGGCGAGATTTATCACAATCATTGAGGAACAGTTTGCAAAGATCGTAAAGGATGGATTTGATAAAAATGCCCTCCTTGCCGGTTTAAATTCTCTGGAATTCCGCCACAGGGAAGCCGATTACGGTACGATTCCCAAGGGATTGATGTACGGACTGGGGATCATTGACAGCTGGCTCTATGAGGATCACGAGCCATTCCGTCATATTGAGGCAAATGGGACATTTGCGGCGCTCAGGGAGAAGATCGATACAGGATATTTTGAAGCATTGGTAGAGAAATATTTGATCAAAAATCCGCATAAGACGATCCTTACCGTCGTGCCGAAAAAAGGTCTTACGGCAAAGAAGGATGCAAAGCTGGCAGAGAAGCTTGCCGCCTATAAGGCTTCGCTTTCGGAAAAAGAGATAACAGAGATCATAGAAAATGCCAAGGCGTTGAAGCAGTATCAGGGAACGCCGGACAGCAGGGAGGTATTGCGCTGTATCCCGCGACTGAAACGGGAAGATATTACAAAGAAAGCGGAACCGCTTACCAATGAGCTGATTACGATAGACGGCGTGAAGACGCTTTATCATAATATCGAAACAAATGGGATCGCCTATATCGGTCTTTTGTTTGACCTGAATAAGCTTCCGGCTGCTCTGTATCCTTATATTGGATTGTTGAAGGCCGTGCTTGGTTATGTGGATACGGCAGCCTATTCCTATGAACAGTTGGGCTATGAGATCAATAAACAGACGGGCAATCTGTATTCCGCCGTTCATCAGATGGCAAAAAATGGGGATATTGAAGAAATTGCCGCATATTATGAAATGAAGCTCAGTGTTATGTATTCTAATATCAATGCCGGACTGGCGCTGGCAGAGGAGATCTTGTTTACTTCGGTGCTCGAGGATGAAAAGCGGCTTAAGGAGATCATCAGCGAGACGAAATCAAGGCTGCAGGCGAAGTTCATGTCCGCGGGGCATGTTGTCGCGGCGGGACGCGCGCTGTCTTATGCTTCCTCATATGGAAATATGAGCGACAATATTTCCGGACTTGGTTTTTATCAGTTTATCGAGAAGGCGGAAGCGGGATTTGAACAGCAGAAAGAGGAGATCATCAGCAATCTGAAGGCTGCGATGAAGTATATCTTCTGTAAAGAAAATCTAATGATTGACTTAACGGGCACGGAAGAGGCTAAAAACCTGTTGGATGGAAGGATCAGTCCGCTTCTGCAGAAGCTTACGGAGGAGACGCTCCCTGAAACGCATGACGTGCCGGCGGTGGAGAAGAAGAATGAAGGACTGACGACCTCCGCGCAGGTGCAGTATGTCTGCCGTGCGGGAAATTACCGGAAACATGGACTTGACTATGTCGGTACACTCAGGCTGTTAAAGACAATTCTTGGCTACGAATATCTTTGGAGCGAGGTGCGTGTGAAAGGCGGGGCGTATGGCTGTATGAGCAGTTATGGGCGTAATGGGGAGTCGTATTTTGTGTCATACCGCGATCCTAATCTGGAGCATACGATCGATGTTTATGAAAAAGCCGCGGAATTTGTGCGCGGATTTGAGGCGGATGAAGATGTGATGACAAAATATATCATCGGTACGGTCAGTGAACTGGATATCCCGCTGACGCCGCGGGCGAGGGGCAGCCGCTCCATGNATGCATATCTGAGCAATCTTTCCTATGAGNAGCTGCAGAAGGNACGGGATGAGATCCTCACAGCCTCCGAAGCTGATATCAGAAAACTTGGGGATTATATCGCTGCATTTATGTCAGATGACAATCTCTGCGTCGTTGGTAATGAGGAGAAGATCAAAGAGCAGAAGGAACTGTTCATGAATGTTGCGCCGTTGATCCATTAACTCTAAGCAGGTTCTTTCTTATTTGGCGCATCATTGATAATTTTGCGAAAGAGTTAAGTACGGCTTACATAACTCTTTNNCTGCAAATATATGTTCCGAACATCTATGTTTTAACATAGGTGTTCTAACATCCATGTTATGAAATCATTTTTGGAACATATATTTGCAAACTTCGAGTTATGTAAACCTCATGGGCAGAATTGCAAAATCAATACATCTGAGCTGTGCGGCAGCATGGAAGAAGCAGAAAGAAGAGGGCAGAGACTTGCAGGAACAGATGAGATCCGGGTTTGTTGCATTGATTGGCAGACCAAATGTGGGAAAGTCAACACTGATGAACCGGCTGATTGGACAAAAGATCGCCATTACGTCGCCGCGTCCGCAGACGACAAGAAACCGCATCCAGACGGTCTATACGGAGGAACGCGGGCAGATCGTGTTTGTTGATACGCCCGGCATCCATAAGGCAAAGAACAGGCTGGGCGACTACATGATGAATATTGCGCGTCAGTCAATGCGGGATGTTGACGTGCTCTTGTGGCTGGTGGAGCCCTGCGGCGAGATCGGGGAAGGGGAGCGGCATATTCTGACACAGTTAAGAAATATTAAGATACCGGTGATTCTGGTCATCAATAAGATCGATACGGTGAAGAAGCCGGAGCTGCTGAAGTATATAGACGCTTACCGCAGGGTATATGATTTTTCGGAGATCATACCGGTATCGGCGATCACCGGTGAAAATACGCAGGATATCCTTGATACCCTGTATGGGTATCTTCCGGAAGGACCATATTTCTTTGACGAGGATACGGTGACAGATCAGCCGATGCGGCAGATTGCAGCCGAACTCATCCGTGAGAAAGCGCTGCGGAATCTTGAAAAAGAGATTCCGCACGGAGTCGCAGTGGTCATTGAAAAGATGGAATACCGCAAAGGCGGGAAGGGAATTTATGATATTGAAGCGACTATCATCTGCGAACGGGACAGCCACAAAGGCATCATCATCGGGAAGGGCGGCGCGATGCTTAAAAAGATCGGAAGCCTTGCCAGACCGGAGATAGAAGATATGCTGGAGGCGAAGGTGAACCTGAAGCTGTGGGTCAAGGTCAGGAAGGATTGGCGCGACAGTGAGCTTTTGATCAAAAATTTCGGATACCGTAAAGAAGATCATCCCAAGGCATAATATTTTGGAATGGCTTTGGAAGACGGCATTGTCTTCTTAAGGAATTATCTACCAGTATATATTTAATACAATTCCAAACCCTATCTATATAGCAGAAAGGCAGCCGGACAAACGCAGCCTGTCTGCTCAGGTAAAAGTAAGAGGAGGATGGGTTTTGGGCATGGACAGGGATGCTTATTGGAATGATTTTGTAAAAAGCGGAAAAGTGGAAGATTATCTTAGATATGCAGGGTATGAGGGAAAGGCTTCGTCGGCGGAAGATACGGATGAACGGGTAAAAGGGCATGCAGGAGTTTATCACGACAATGGGGATGGTGCTGAAGGCAGAGCCTATGGGGGAATATGACAGACGCGTCGTATTGCTTACGAAAGACCGTGGGAAGGTCGCTGCATTTGCCAGAGGGGCGAGAAGGCAGGGTAACCGGCTTTCGGCGTCAACGGATTTATTTGCTTTTGGAGAATTCAAGCTGTATCCCGGAAAGAATTCCTATACGATCACGGATGCGGCAATCAGCAATTATTTTGAAGGCTTTCGCGATCGGTTTAATGAAGCGATGTACGGAATGTATTTTCTGGAGGTCATGGATTATCAGACCAGAGAAAACAATGATGAAAGGGAGATGTTAAAGCTTTTATATCAATCCCTGCGCGCCGTGCTGCATGATGCCTATGATAACCGTCTGGTACGGGTGATCTTTGAGATCAAGACAATGGCGCTGATGGGAGAATTTAACCGGATGCTGGATGCGGATAAGTACCGGCAGGGTACGCTGTACGCAGTGGATTACATAGTGAGACAAAGGGTGGAGGAGCTTTTCAAATTTTCCGTGGAGGAAGAAATTTTAAAGGAGCTTGTTATGATAAGCAGGGAAGAAAAGAAGCTTCGCTGGAATCATGGATTTAAAAGTGAGGAAATGCTTGCAATTATTGACTGAAAAGTATAATGTATAATATAGAATAGTAAGATAAATGATCAGGAGATAGCTATATGAGTGGGAAAAAGAAACATTGGATTTTGGCGGTAATGCTGGTATGCATGATGGGATTGGCAGGATGTGAATCCGAACAGGCGGAATTTACAAAAAGCGGGATTGAAGTTTCTGAAGATAATACCATAAGCGCATTTATTATCGAGAATTTTACGGCGGATTATTATCAGATGGAGGAACTGAAGCAGTTTGTAGCGGAGGATGTTGCCAACTACAATACGGAGCTTGGAAGCGCCGCAGTGACGGTCGGGGAAGCTTCCATGGAAAACGGAACCATACGCCTGAATCTTGCGTTNCAAAATTTNGANGCATATAANGGCTATATGCCGGAGGAAGTNTTTATAGGTGATTTACAGGGNGCNTATGANAGNGGNTATANNTTTGANCGNACGTTAAATACCGCAGGAAAAGACGGGCAGACTATCGCAAGGGCGGAGCTTATGAATATGGGCAATTCTAAAGTGGTCGTGGTGACCGGGGATCTCTGCGTCAGATGTCCGTCGAAGATCTTATATTATTCCACGGGGATGACGCTGCTGGACAGCCGGACGGTCAGCGCGGATACAGCGGGGAATTATTTTATCATATATAAATAACAATGAAAAGGGGAGAAAACAATGGAAAAAACCATGGAGAAGATCGTGGCACTGGCAAAGGGAAGAGGATTTGTGTATCCGGGCTCCGAGATTTACGGGGGACTGGCTAACACGTGGGATTACGGCAATCTTGGCGTGGAACTGAAAAATAATGTTAAGAAAGCATGGTGGCAGAAATTTGTACAGGAGAATCCGTATAATGTGGGAGTAGATTGTGCGATCTTAATGAATCCGCAGACATGGGTTGCTTCCGGTCATTTGGGCGGATTTTCAGATCCGCTGATGGACTGCCGGGAATGTCACGAGAGATTCCGCGCAGATAATGTCATTGAGGATTTTGCGAAGGAGAATGGCATTACTCTGGAGACGGCTGTGGATGCGTGGTCGCCGGAAGAGATGATGGATTACATTAAGGAAAAGAGCATTCCGTGCCCGACCTGCGGAAAGCACAATTTTACGGATATCAGACAGTTTAACCTGATGTTTAAGACGTTCCAGGGCGTGACCGAGGATGCGAAGAGCACCGTATATCTGCGCCCGGAGACAGCGCAGGGTATCTTTGTTAATTTTAAGAATGTCCAGAGGACGTCCAGAAAGAAGATCCCGTTTGGAATCGGACAGATCGGCAAATCCTTCCGTAATGAAGTGACACCGGGCAATTTTACATTCCGTACCAGGGAGTTTGAGCAGATGGAGCTGGAGTTCTTCTGCGAGCCGGGGACAGACCTTGAATGGTTCCAGTATTGGAGACAATTCTGTATTGACTGGTTAAAGGCGCTTGGCATGAAGGATGAGGAAATGCGCGCAAGGGATCATTCACCGGAGGAGTTGTGTTTTTACTCTAAGGGAACAACGGATATCGAGTTCAAGTTCCCGTTTGGATGGGGCGAGCTGTGGGGGATCGCAGACCGTACAGATTATGACCTGACACAGCATCAGAATGTATCCAAGCAGGATATGAGTTATTTTGATGAGACAAAGAATGAAAAATATATTCCGTATGTCATCGAGCCGTCTTTGGGTGCGGACAGAGTCGTATTGGCGTTTCTCTGCGCCGCATACGACGAGGAAGATCTTGGCGAGGGTGATATGAGGACTGTGCTTCGGTTCCATCCGGCGCTGGCTCCGGTAAAGATCGGCGTGCTTCCGCTTTCTAAGAAGTTAAATGAGGGTGCGGAAAAGATCTACACTTCACTTTGTAAAAAGTATAACTGCGAGTTTGACGACAGGGGCGCCATCGGAAAGAGATACCGTCGTCAGGATGAAATCGGAACGCCGTTCTGCGTGACCTATGATTTTGATTCGGAGACGGATGGATGCGTGACGGTCAGATTTCGTGATTCCATGGAACAGATCAGAGTAAAGATCGATGAACTGGATGCTTACTTTGCAGATAAATTCGATTTCTAATTATTTATGTAAAAATTTTCCAACTGCTAGTGCATTTTATAAAATATTGTGGTAAAATTATACTAATGTCGGCTTGTACGACAATTAAATGGATAGAGGGAGACAAGAGCATGGCAAAAAAATGGGTTTATTTATTTAGCGAAGGCGATGCAAAGATGCGTGAGCTGCTCGGCGGCAAGGGCGCTAATCTTGCGGAAATGACCAATCTTGGGCTTCCGGTACCTCAGGGCTTCACGATTACGACAGAGGCTTGTACACAGTATTACGAGGACGGAAGAAAGATCAACGATGAGATCCAGCAGCAGATCATGGAATACATCGTAAAGATGGAAGAGATCACAGGAAAGAAGTTTGGCGATAAGGAGAATCCATTGCTGGTGTCTGTTCGNTCCGGCGCAAGGGCATCTATGCCGGGTATGATGGATACAATTTTGAACTTAGGNTTAAANGAAGAAGTTGTAGANGTTCTTTCTGCAAAGTCCGGCAATCCNCGCTGGGCATGGGACTGCTACCGTAGATTTATCCAGATGTTCTCCGATGTTGTAATGGAAGTTGGAAAGAAGTATTTTGAAGAACTGATCGATCAGATGAAAGAGAANAAGGGCGTTACGCAGGACGTTGAACTGACGGCTGANGANCTGAAAGAACTGGCTAATCAGTTTAAGGCTGAATATAAAGANAAGATCGGAAGNGATTTCCCNACCGATCCGAAGGAACAGTTGATGGAAGCNATNAAAGCGGTATTCCGTTCNTGGGACAACCCCAGAGCCAATGTATATCGNCGNGACAATGATATCCCNTATTCCTGGGGAACNGCTGTNAACGTACAGATGATGGCATTTGGAAATATGGGNGAGACNTCCGGTACCGGNGTNGCATTTACACGTGATCCNGCNACCGGAGAGAANCATCTGATGGGTGAGTTCNTNATGAACGCACAGGGCGAGGATGTNGTTGCNGGCGTGCGNACACCGCAGAAGATCGANCAGCTCAAAGAAGTNATGCCGGAAGTATATCAGCAGTTTGTTGATATCTGCAATAAGCTGGAAGATCATTACCGTGACATGCAGGACATGGAGTTTACGATCGAAGACAAGAAGCTTTATATGCTGCAGACACGTAATGGTAAGAGAACAGCGCAGGCTGCCCTTAAGATCGCCTGCGATCTTGTAGATGAAGGCATGATCACACCGGAGAAGGCAGTGTTGATGATCGAGCCGAGAAACTTAGATACGCTGCTTCATCCGCAGTTTGACCAGAAAGCATTAAAGGAAGCAACGCCGATCGCAACTGCTCTGGCTGCTTCGCCGGGCGCTGCCTGCGGCAAGATTGTATTCACCGCAGAGGATGCAAAAACGTGGCATTCAAGAGGTGAGAAGGTGGTATTAGTGAGACTTGAGACTTCACCGGAAGACATTGAGGGTATGAAGGCTTCTCAGGGTATTCTTACTGTTCGCGGCGGTATGACCAGTCATGCAGCCGTTGTAGCAAGAGGTATGGGTACCTGCTGTGTGTCCGGCTGTTCCCAGATCAATATGGATGAAGAGAATAAGAAGTTTACNCTTGCCGGTAAGGAATATCATGAAGGAGACTGTATCTCCATAGATGGTTCCACAGGTAAGATTTANGATGGTATCATTGCAACNGTAGATGCAACCATCGGCGGTGAGTTCGGACGTATTATGGCATGGGCGGACGAGTTCAGACGGNTGAAGGTAAGAACNAATGCAGATACNCCAAGNGATGCAAANAAAGCAAGAGANCTTGGTGCAGAGGGTATCGGTCTCTGCCGTACAGAGCATATGTTCTTTGAGGAGAGCCGTATCGAAGCATTCCGTGAGATGATCTGTTCCGATACAGTAGAAGAGAGAGAGGCGGCACTGGCTAAGATCCTTCCGATGCAGCAGGCTGACTTTGAAGCCCTGTATGAAGCTTTGGAAGGTAACCCGGTAACGATCCGTTTCTTAGATCCGCCACTGCATGAATTTGTTCCTACCGAGGAAAAGGATATCGAAAATCTTGCTGAAGCAAAGCATAAGACGGTAGATGAGATCAAAGCCGTAACAAGCTCTCTGCATGAGTTTAATCCGATGATGGGACACCGGGGCGTACGTCTTGCCGTTACCTATCCGGAAATTGCCAAGATGCAGACATCGGCAGTGATCCGTGCCGCAATCAACGTAAAGAAGAAACATCCGGATTGGAATGTCAAGCCGGAGATCATGATTCCGTTGATCGGTGATAACAAGGAATTCCTTTATGTAAAGAAGACTGTTGTCGAAGTCGCTGATGAGGAGATCAAAAAGGCAGGAAGTGATATTGCCTACGAAGTAGGAACCATGATCGAGATTCCGAGAGCTGCGCTTACGGCGGATGAGATTGCCAAGGGAGCTGATTTCTTCTGCTTTGGAACCAATGACCTGACCCAGATGACTTACGGATTCTCCCGTGATGATTCCGGCAAGTTCCTTGAAGCTTACTACAACGCTAAGATCTTTGAAAACGATCCGTTCTCAAGACTTGACCAGAGCGGTGTCGGCAAGCTGATGGAGATGGCGATCAACCTTGGCCGTCCTGTAAATTCCAAGCTGCATTTTGGTATCTGTGGAGAGCATGGCGGAGATCCTACATCCGTAGAGTTCTGTCATAAGATCGGTCTGGATTATGTATCCTGTTCACCGTTCAGGGTGCCGATCGCAAGACTTGCTGCAGCACAGGCGGCAATCAATAATGGATGAGATAAGTTTTCCCTGATCAGAAGAAACAATATGTAATAAAATAGAGCCTTGCTGGGTTTTGTCCTCAGCGAGGCTCTTTTAAATTTTTATTGTGATGGGAGATGCTGTATGGTAAAATTGAATTTGTTTAGCAGATTTTTAGAAGAGAAATATAACGTAATTTATTTTTATAACTCCTTTTTGGAATTGTATACCCGTTAAAATAGGTTATAATTGCACTAGCAAATCGGGATTTGCAGAATGGGAAATTTTTATTAGGAGGATTATAAGCTTGAAAGGAAACCGTGATAAGGGGCAGGGAAACGAGGATGCTCATCTAATGCAGGTTGAGGCGTTGATGAAAGGGCAGCCTTTTTGGAAGATTGCCTTGTTTGGGGTAATGTGTGCCGAGAGGCAGTGGCCGGTTTATGAGCGGTTGTGCGTGGGTCGAGAGTGGGGGAATGCAAAGGGAATGAGGAAAGTGATGGAGAGATTGTGGCAGGCCATCCCCACCGGGTATGCCATTGGAGACTCTTATATGGGCATTATCGAGGACAGCGTTCTTGTGCCAACAGAGGATTGGGATGTTCTAGCCGTGGAATATATTCAAACCATGATGTTTCTTCTGGAACTATTTGAGAGTAAAGATAAGAAAGCGGCTCCGAAGATTGCTGAGCGGAATTTGAATTTCCTGTATATTTATCTGGATTTTGAGGCAGAAGGTGATGAGGGGGTTCATTCGTTGATGGTAGCTGAACAGGAATTTCAGCTTCAGATGGCCGAAACTTTAAAGGCGGTGGAAAACAAAGACAAAAAGGATTGTATCCATAAATGCCATGAACAGTGGGCTGAAAGTATATTGAAGGATTCCTGGTTCAGGGACTATCCTGATTATAAGCCTGTCAAACGGAAGAAAAGCGGTTTCGCAAGCGATGGTCTGAGATTTCGGACGGCACATCAGACAGCTTGTATCTCAAATAAAAATTATATCCTCTGTTGGGATGCGGATGAACGGATTTTTACAGCGTTGGAGCAATATCGGGCATCCGGTTATTATTACGAGGAACCTGCAGACGAAATATCAGTTCAGCAGCAGATGGCGGAAATATATATCAAGAAATTTGCGAAGGGAGAATATTACAGCTTTTACCATTCGATGTGTTATACCTATTATTCCAGAGTGGAGAAGCTTTATTTAAATGACCGACCCATAGAAGAGACTTTGAAGGCTCTGTATCAGGCAGCAAAGTGTGCAGTCATCAGCGCCCGACTCTATGACCTGCCGCCGAGGACAGATTCGCCTCGAAAGCAGGAAAAAGAACGTGCGGAGTGGGGCTATCAGCATACGGTCATGTATTATGCCATGCTGATTTATGAATATGAAACCGCATATGCCCTGATGGATGGGCAATCTTCAGTCTATTCCTGTTTCCTGCTTAGAATGCTGCGCGGAGAATATGATGAGGCGGAAGCATTGCTGGAAGAATGCAGGCAGAAGGCAGATCCGATTTATCGAGGTGCGGATTATCGTTTGGCAGCAGCTCTGTGTAAGCAGAATCCGGAGGAAATACGGGCAGCTGCCATCAAGATGCTACGGGCGTTTCGGGTGGTGGAGGATTTGTATCGGGAAGTCCTTCCCATGTATCTAATTCTGGCGGTGCGATGTACAGCGCAGATGGGCATTCCCATCCGAAAGATTGCCGTCTCGGAACTGCCGGAGCAGCTGATTGGCAAGGATAGTCCCTTTTCTCCCAAAGACAGTATGCCATTTGGGGTAGAAAAGTTGTCTGGAATTTACTTGTGAAACAAGTTCGCAATTCTGATTCCAAACAAGGAAGATATAGCAAAAGAAGCTGGTCTGTAGGGATGGGAAACTGGTATTTTTTAAACAATAATTTTGCAGGAGAGTATTTTAATGACAGAGCGAGATCGAGAAGTGGCTATTCAGACAGTAAAAGCCATACTTCATGTCCTTCACGAAAAAAATATGAGGATTTGTCATCCTGTGTGGACGAGATGGAATGGGACGATGCAGAGGGAATACGGGAATGTATTCAGGGCTCTGCATGGGTTTTTCAGTAGGCTTCATTGCCTGTCTGATGATAAGGACTGATACAAACAGGACAGTAACGAGGACTACGAGCCATATTAGAAAATAATGCATGACCGTTGAGGAAAAAGCGGCTAGTCCGCTTTTCTCTTTTATTATGGCTAGATACAGGTATCCGTCATTGGTGTAAATCGAACAGAGTATGCCATAATATGTCCTGCCGTTTCCAGAGCGGAATGTATGGGTTCCGGTCTGGGTGCTGTAGCCGGATTCATTGCTGTGGGTGGATTCTGAGGATTTCAGTGACTCCAGAAAGAGATCAATCGTTTCGGCTGCATCTTTTGAACAAGATTGGTGGACTGCCTGTTTACAAAACTCAGTTCCGCATTCTGCATTGTTTTTATATTTTCGGATGCCAGCAGGAAAAATACTATCGTAAAGACAAACATAATGCTGTTGGCAAAAAGGAAATACAATTTCCGTTTAAGTTTTTTTATCATGGCAGACCTTTTGATGAAAAACATATCCGCATACCAACAGACAAAGGCTGTCTATGCAGAGTACAAAAAGGCAAAGGACAAAGAAAAGTTCCTGCGTGGGAATGAAAGCAGTATCATCATTCACGAAGCCGCCGCTAAGACGTTGCAGGCGGCAAGGAACGGCGGGAAGCTGCCCGACTTCAAAAAGCTGCACACGGAGTACAAGGAGCTTACAGAAAAAAAGGATAAGCTGTATCAAGAGTACGGAAAGCTGAAAAAGAAAGTCAAGCAATACGATACGATCAAGCAGAACGTAGACAGCATTTTAAGGCAGGCAAAAGCCCCAGAGCAGGAACGGGGCAAGGGACGTTAAATAACCCTCTTAAAACGCAAAAGAAAGCGGATAGCTCAACCCTTTATTGGGGGAGTATGCTATCCGCTTCTTTGCATATCAAACTTATAGCCAACACCTATTACTGTCTTTATATAAGTTGGTTTTTTGCTGTCTGGTTCAATCTTTTTACGCAGGTTGTATATTACATTTACTACGCTAGACTGGCAGCTATCGCTATCCATGCTCCAGACTGCTTCAAAGATTTGTTCCTGTGAAAATACCATGCCCGGATAGGAAGCTAAGTACACAAGCGTACCATATTCAAGGCGGGTAAGGTAAATATCAGTTCCGTCCCGGAGTACCCGGCGTTGGTGCTGTCTTATTTCTAGTCCCGGAAAAGAAAGAACGGGGGACAACGGGGGTTGCA
>WFLX010005336.1_pt2 | contig 42710 bp, 35 predicted proteins | sample 4967041 | NCBI WGS metagenome assembly WFLX01 (sample SAMN12857096, study PRJNA449069) | gut metagenome | isolation source: stool from male and female vole | host: Microtus ochrogaster | place: USA:Florida | collected 2017
ATTGNAGNNGTANGGCGGCATNCGNGATACACAGCTGGATAAGAAAAACGCAGACTATCTGGTACAAATGTGGACTTTGGCGGGAATCCTGATAGTAAACGCAGTTACCATTACCATGACGGTTATGAGCACAATGGTGCGGGATGAGGAAGGGAGCAGGCTGGCAAGTTTTTATATGACACCGGTAAAACGAGTAAAAATAGCGCTTGGTTATATTCTTTCGGCATGGATTGCCGGTATCGGGATGTGTGTGCTGACTCTTTTTATAGGCGAAGTCTATATGTCGTTATGTNGGCATCCGTTGCTTACTGCTGTGGATTTCCTTAAATTATTTGGAATGATAGNGCTGAACANTTNTGTATATGNTTCTCTNGCTTATCTTATGGCGCTTTTTATCCACAGCGACAGTGCATGGGGCAGCCTGCTTACCATTATAGGAACGCTTGTGGGTTTTGTGGGAGCTATTTATCTTCCCATGACTATGCTGCCGGAAGGTGTCTGCAAAGTATTGAAATACCTTCCGGTACTGCATGGGGCGGCTATGATGCGGGTGGTTTGTACGCAGGCGGCTATTGATGAGACTTTTGCTGGACTGCCGGAGATTGTGGGAGATACTTTTCGCGAGCAGATGGGTGTGTCCATTTTTATGGACGGCAGGGAAATTTCTCTGCAATACCAGATTCTTTTTCTGCTTGCATATGCTATAATAGCGATAATAGCATCCGTGTGGATTAGTAAAGGACGGAAACTTTAGTNTTGTGGGANTTTNAGATGTCGCTGAAGCGNCATNATGGAGNCNTNATGAAAANTACGATTANGGAACGGGCGGATGANGAGGAAGATGANATCATTATCCGCTGCCGGCATATGGATGGACGGCTGCTGAAATTGATTTATGCCATCAAAGCCGAACAGGAAAAGATAGTGGCTTTAAAGGGAAAAGAATATGTTCAGATTTCACCTGATGAAATTTATTATTTTGAGGCAGTGGACAACAAGGTCTTTCTTTATCTGGAAAAAGAAGTTTATGAGGTGAAGCAGAAGCTGTATGAATTAGAACAGAAATTTCAGGGAACCGATTTTTTTCGTGCTTCTAAATCCTGCATTGTAAATCTTGCCAAAGTGAAAAATTTAAGTCCTGCCTTTAACGGGCGTTTTGAGGTGCATATGAAAAATGGGGAAAAACTTATGATTTCCAGACAGTATGTTCCGGGACTGAAAAAGAAGCTGGGTTTGTGAGGAGGCGGTCAGGTGAAAAAATTAAAGGATTTGTTTTTTGTTTTTATGTTTGTCACAACTTGTGTAGTTTTTGCAACTGCCATATATATTACTATATTTTGGCCCAATGCTTCCCTTGGAGTAGAAATTCTGTGGCAGATACTAACCATTTCTTTCTTAACCAGCTTAGGCATATATGTCTATTCGGATAAAGAGGTCAGTCCCAAAAGTACAATTTTCAATTGTATTTTGCATTATATTTACTGTAATATTGTGGTTTTAGGGTGTGGACTCTGGTTCAAATGGTTTTATATAGACAATATACCTATGGTGCTGGGCATGGTCATTGTCATAGCGGTTATATTTATTCTGGTTACCGCCGTTGCATGGAAAAGAACAAAAAAGATGGCGGAGCTTATGAATGGGCGCCTGAAAGATTACCAGAATGAGGGAAAATTTCAGGCGCACAACAAAACCTGAATTTATTTTATTCCTTACTTAACACCTTTTTTTGCCAAGACTTTTCGTTGCACTTAGGGCAACGCATATGTCTCGTTCTATTGATGTGTGTTGCCCACAAAACACTACTGTATGTGGGAACATATCTGTGCCCGCACTTGGCACATTCGTAGTAACCTGCCATCTGCTCTATTCTTATTGCGTAAGATATTCCTATTGCGAAGGGAATGATACCTATTACAATAAGGAGAATTCGTAACCAATCTGCCATTGGTACAAAGGAAGCAGTAAATATCAAGGCTAACAAAATAATAGTTACCAACACACCTATAAAAATCTCCAAAGACAGCAGCCTTTTATCTGCGTCTTCTTTTTGTTTTACCATTTCCAATAAGTTCTGCTCTAATTTCTTGTTGTAAGTTTCCATTGAAACGACCTCCCCACTTAATAAATCATTTACACTGATTTTGAGAATATTACACAAATCAAGCATTAAAGAAGTGTCTGGCATTGCTTTGCCGGTTTCCCACTTCGATACCGCTCTGTTGGTGATGTTCAATTTTTCTGCCAACTGCATTTGCGTCAGGTTTGCTTCTTTTCTGCGTTCAGCAATAAATCTTCCGACTTTTACTTGATCCATGCGGTTACCTCCTTTCGCTATCAGTTTAAATGTTTTTGAAGATAAAATCTACATACTACTAGTTGAATGGGGAGATATCAACCAGCGGTGGAGTTGATTATGGAGCATCATATCCAACAAGGGAATAGTTTATGCCTTAATCCTCATCCTCCTCATCGGTTTCCGACAGAGAAAATATAAATTCGCTTCCTTCGCCGGGAGTGCTGATGACATTATCAATTATTACAGGATGTGCAGTTTGAGAGAATGTAGATGAAACGTAGATGAACAACTCATACATTGTTTCCATTATCCGTTATTTGTGGTATACTTGACATGGCATGAATCTCCTTGCTGTGTAATTTTTTATTGACAACTCAATTATACCACATGCAATGAATTTGGCGATTATAATAATACTTAGAATTGCTATCCGGGGAAATTACGAAATATAGTGTATTTTATGTGCCAATAAGAGATTGACAAAGATTTTGAAAGGAGCAGCTTTTATGAATGCACAACAGATAATTAAAATGATAAATAAGATAAATCCATGTGGACTTAGTCCGAAATACAGAATGATACCTGAAAACAAAGTGCTGTTAGATGATGTTTATTGCCTAGCACAGGCAATAGAGCCCTGCGATAAGTATCGAAATGGTATTGACAGAGAATTGTGGCTCTGGACGGATAAGGGAAGTTTCGAAGAGTTTGCGGATACTTTTAAATCGCATTTTACCTACGGCACTGTAGAGCAGTTGTTTTATGGTGAAGGTGAAACTCGTTACGATAAAATGAAAGAAAAATGGCCGATTTATTTTCCGGATGATACTGTGTGGTTTCATTTGTACTTGGCGGAACATAAAGGAAATAGAGGTCTGTCATTGAATAGGAAACTAATTATGGATACAAGAAACGAGGATGCACAGGTTCCTGGATTGGATATGGAACCTCTGCTTAAGTGGATTATTGATGCTGAGACAAGATGCATCAATATGATAAAGGATGGATTATATTCCGATTATATTGTAAAGAATCTTCCTTATAAGCATAGATCAGGAGTGACTACCTTAGCAACTTATTGGAAATATGTTCCGGAAGACAAACAGCGTCTTTTCGGGAAAATTGATCCTGATGAATTAGAGGAATTCAAGGCATGGGATAAGGACGAAGATAATGGTTGGACTAATATGACAAGTAATGACTATTTTCGCATTTGCGACTGCCTATATGAAATATTGGATCTGAAAAGTAAATATCCGATGCACAAAAAAGATGCACCTGATGATATCTTAACTCCGAAAGAATGTTATATGGCATATGCTGCAAATTATGGTACTGTGAAACCATTTTTGGAGTTGGATGGAGATTCACCCGAAGCATTTGATCATTTTGTAGGAAAGGGATATACGGAGCATCACACATGGGAAGTATGTTTGGCTCCGAATATTCATTTGTACCCCGAAAAGATAGACGGCAAATTCTATGTTTCTTTTTCGTTCGACCATAAAGATGACTATGACTCATTAGTACATCTGACACTTGAAATGCATAAGAGAGGAATGCCTATTATAAAGCCTGACTATGTATTAGAGGGGATGGAAGGAAAAGAATTAATTCAAATAACTCCGAATGGTGACAATTTCGATTGGAGATATGCAGAAAGTGAAGGCATCAAAACTTATGAAGGACGATTTCTGCCAATGGGAAATTGTGAAGAATTAATCAAAGAGATTAAGTGGTTCCCTACAAAGAAATGGAGAATGGATGGTGTTTGAGATGGTTTTCATGGAGTTTACTCCTTAATCCTCATCCTCCTCGTCGGTTTCCGACAGAGAAAATATAAATTCGCTTCCCTCGCCGGGGGTGCTGATGACATTGATATGTTCATTGTGGGAATTGATGATTTCTTTTACAATGGAGAGCCCCAGGCCTGTACCTTTTTTATCCTTTCCTCTTGAGGAATCGGACTTGTAAAAACGGTCCCAGATAAGCTTCAAATCTTCTTTCGGAATGCCGATTCCGGTATCTTTTACGGAAACAAAAAGTTTGTTTTTCTTTTCTGAGGTTTCTATTTTGATGACGGAATCAGGGTGGCTGAATTTGATGGCATTATCAATTAAGTTATAGAGAACCTGCTGGATTTTTCCCATATCGGCATTTACATAAAATGTGTCTCCGGTTAAAACAAGCTCGATTGCCATAGTCTTCTGGCGGCAGGTTCCCTCGAAAGAGGCAGCAGTATTTCTGATAACTTTATTGATATCAAAGTCCGTGCGGTCCAAGAGCATTCCCTTGGTATTCAGATTATTTAAGGTAAGCAGACTGTTAGTGAGTTTAATCAGGCGGTCCGTCTCATTTTGGACGATATTCAGATATTTTTCATATTGTTCGGGGGGAATGGTTCCATCTAACATGGCTGTCACATAGCCGTGGATGGAAGTCAGGGGTGAACGGAAATCATGGGAAACATTTGCCACAAATTTCTTTTGGTCATCCTCGGCGCCTGCAATTTCATTTGCCATAAAATTTAAGCATGCGGCCAGATAGCCCATTTCGTCTTCACTGTCTATCTGAAATTCGTAATGCATATTTCCGGAGGCATACTGCTCCGTGGCATAGGTAATTTTTCTTAGGGGGACATACACAATATCCGTAAAAAAAATCAGGATAATAAGTGATAAAAGAAGCAGAATCACCAGCGTAATATAGGAAATATTTAAGAGGCTGTTGCAGGATTCCGTAATGACACTCATGTCACTATGTATGGCTACATATCCTTTTATTTTGTAGTTGGAAATAATGGGAGCCAGAACAGTCAGAACATCCGATTCAAAATTGCCAAAAAAATCATCCACCATATAATAAGAACCGGCAGTAGTCGAGGGATCAAAATCCTCAATTACCACGACTTCTTCTACATTTAAGGGAGTGTTGGTATCCAGAACCAGACGGCCGGAAGGATTGATAATGCGGATATTGGCTTTCAAATACACTGCCAGAGAATCCAACTGCATTTTTACGGTTTCCAGACTTGTTTCGCTGGTATACAGACCGCTGGCGTAAGTATCTGCAATGAGTACAGCTTCCGAATACAAATTACCAGCCTTTTCTCTGATTAAATGCTCCTGCGTCATGGTAGGCACAAAGATAGACACAATAATGAATGCAAACACGCCAAAAATAATATAAGCAAGCACAAATTTCAGATACAGAGATTTTCTCATGGATACCCCTTTTTAACCTTTTCATACTTTTACTTCAAACTTGTAACCAATTCCCCAGATGGTGGAAATCTTCCAATTTTGGTGGTCTTTGATTTTTTCCCGCAGGCGCTTGATATGCACGTCAACGGTTCTGGTGTCCCCAATATACTCATAGCCCCAGATTTGATCCAAGAGCTGCTCTCTGGTAAAAACATGGTTGGGGGTGGAGGCAAGGAAATACAAAAGCTCTAATTCCTTTGGAGGCATATCCACATTTTTTCCCATGTAAACTACGGAATAGTTGGTCAAATTAATGGAAAGGTCAGGGTATTCCACACATTTGTCATTGGAATTTTCCGTAGGTATATTCACAGGCTTATAACGGCGCAGAACTGCCTTTGCCCTTGCAACCAGTTCTTTAGAATCAAAAGGTTTTTCCATATAATCGTCAGCGCCCAGCTCAAGCCCCAGCACTTTATCAAATATTTCGCCCTTGGCGGAGAGCATAATAATGGGAGTGGAGTATTTTGCCCGAACCTCTCTGCACACTTGATAGCCGTCAATGCCGGGCAGCATCAAGTCCAAAAGAATCAGGTTGGGTTGAAAGGTATTCATTGCGGGCATGACGGATTCTCCATCATTTACAATCATTGTCTCATAGCATTCTTTTGTGAGATAAAGGGAGATTAACTCAGCAATGTTATTGTCATCATCAACGATAAGAATTTTTTGTTTGTTTGCCATGATGGCTCCTTTCTGTGTGGATTGTTATGGAGTTTTGCAATCACTTAAAGGTTACGATAGTGACGCCTGCATCGCCCTCGCCGTATTCGCCCAGACGGAATTCTTTTACATATTTCTGGCGTTTCAGGTAATTCTGCACAGCATTTCGCAAGGCTCCTGTGCCTTTTCCGTGAACGACCCTCACGCTGGGAAGATGGGCCAGATAGGCATCATCCAAATATTTGTCCAATTCAGCCAAAGCCTCATCGGTGGTCTTTCCCAAAAGGTTAATTTCTGTGGAGACGGAGAGGGATTTGGACATTTTTAAGGAGCCGGTGCCGCTGCGCTTTAAAGAATTTGCAGGTAAGCTGTTTTCCTCGGCGTAAACCAAATCCTTTACATTGGCCTCTGTCCGCATGATGCCGCATAGCACGAAAAGATTTCCCTTGGCATCAGGCAGAGTATTGACCGTGCCCTTTAGTCCCATGGACAGGATTTTAACCAAATCTCCTTTTTTTAATTTTTTGGGGTCAATGGTTTTTGTTTCTTTTTGCTTTTGCGGGGTTGTTCCCAAAGCGAGTTTTTCATTTTTTTCGCTGATTTTATCCCGGACTTTCTGGCGCTTTTTCTCAAGCCCTTTGATATCCCCGTTTGTACCCAATTGATTGATATCCCGTATGGTTTCATCGGCAACATCTTTTGCTTCCTGCAGAATCAGGCGGGCTTGCTCGTTTGCTTCCCGCAAAATACGCTCCTTTGCCTGATCCATCTTTTCGTTTTTGCGCTGAAGCTGTTCCTGCAAGGTGCGGATGCGCTCCTTATACTGCGCAATTTCCGCCTGCTCCTTTTCGATGGTGATGCGGCTTTGCTCCAAGTCGGCAATCACATCTTCGAAGCTTTTCTCTTCTTTGCCAATCTGCTCTTTTGCAGCGTTTATGATATTTTCCGGCAGTCCCAGCTTTAGGGAGATGGCAAAGGCGTTGCTCTTGCCGGGAATGCCGATTAAAAGCCGATAAGTGGGCTGTAAGGTTTCCACATTAAATTCACAGCAGGCATTTTCCACAANAGAGGTGGACNGCGCATAAATCTTAAGCTCGCTGNAATGGGNGGTAGCCATGGTGCGGATACCCCGGTCATGNAGGTGGTTTAAAATAGCAATGGCNAANGCTGNGCCCTCCGTGGGGNCGGNTCCGGCACCCAGCTCGNCANAGAGACAGAGGGANNGTTCATTCGCNTGGGATAAAATGTGGACAANGCTGGTCATANGGGNANAANATGTGGATAAACTCTGCTCAATGCTCTGTTCATCCCCGATATCCGCATAGACCTCCTCAAAAACAGAAAGCTCCGACCTGTCTGAAGCAGGAATATGAAGTCCTGCCTGTCCCATCAATGTGAATAGTCCCACGGTTTTTAAAGAAACGGTTTTTCCGCCGGTGTTGGGACCTGTGACAATGAGAAGGTCAAAATCCCTGCCTAAGTTGATATCAATGGGCACCACTTTCTTTTTGTCAAGAAGGGGATGTCTGCCCTTGCGTATATTAATAATATGTTTTCTGTTAAACATGGGTTCGGTGGCGTTCTGTTCCAGAGCCAGCTTCGCCTTGGCAAAAATAAAATCAAGGGTCGTCATAGTCTTCTGGTTTTGTGAAAGCTCGTTTGTATGAAGCCCCGCCTGAGCGCTTAAATCTGCCAGAATGATTCCGATTTCTTCCTGTTCCTGCAGATCCAATTCCTTTAGCTGATTATTTAAATCCACCACGGCAGCAGGCTCTATAAAAAAGGTGGAGCCGGTGGCGGATTGGTCATGAACCATGCCGTTTACCTGACTTTTGTACTCCGCTTTTACGGGAATACAGTAGCGGTTGTTACGCATGGTGATCACCGCATCCTGCAGATAGGTGCGGTAGGCGCCGTTTACCATGGAATTTAATTGGCTGTGAATTTTTTCATTGGCAAGCAGTTTGGAGCGGCGGATGCTTTTTAATCTGGAGCTGGCGTCGTCGGCTATTTCTTCCTCCGAGAGAATACAGCGGTTAATCTCGTTTGCAAGTTGTGTCAGGGGAGTCAGTTGTTCAAAATAAGCGTCCAGACTGTCATCCGGGGTATCCTCATTTTTCTTTTTTCCGTAAGTTTTAATGCGGTTTACATTGTCAAGCATGGAAGCAATTTTTAAAAGCTCCGATTGGGAAAGAGTGCTGCCTACCTCCAGAGAGCGGATGGAATATCCCAAATCCCGATTGCTTCCAAAGGAAGTGCTGCCATCCCGAAACAGACGGCCGAGAGCGTCCCCGGTCTGCTTCTGGGCGTCCCGTATTTCACGGATATCCCTCATGGGAAGCAATTCGCTGCACAATTTCTTACCCGGCCCGGAGTCCGCTTTATCCGTAAGCATCTCTATGATTTTATTGTATTCTAAAGTTTTTAATACTTTTTGGTTCAAGCGTACACCTCCTGCCTAGAATATAATCTCATTCATTATACCATAAAATATTACTTTGTGAAAAGTCCTACATCTATTCGTCATTGAAAAAACCTTTGTTTCTCGCTATAATAAAGCTGTGTCCTAATTTACAGAGAAGAGGTTTGANATGACATTAAATCAANTANANTATGTAATAGCGATTTCCANAGAGAATTCTTTAAACGAGGCAGCCAAAAAATTATATATTTCACAGCCCAGCTTGACGGCAGCATTGCATTCTTTGGAGCAGGAGCTGGGCTTTGCTATTTTCACCCGTTCAAAGAGCGGGGTATCTTTAACAGTGAAGGGAGCAGAATTTTTGGGTTATGCCAGATCTGTTACAGAGCAGTATGATTTATTGGATGCAAAGTACATATCAAAGACTAGTGTCAAGAGAAGCTTTCATGTGTCAATGCAGCATTATACATTTGCCGTCAAAGCATTTGTGGAACTAATAAGCCAATACGGTCTTGATGAATATGAGCTGGAAATACATGAAACCAAGACCCATGAAGTGATAGACAATGTAAAGTACGGGAAAAGCGAGATAGGGGTCTTATATTTGAATGATTATAATGAGGCGGTTCTGCAGAAGGTGTTTAGNGNAGAAGGATTGGAATTTNNCCCGTTATTTGAGTGCGGTNTNTATGTTTATATGAGCANAAAGAATCCCTTGGCAGACAGAAAGGAAATTACCATTAAGGATTTGGACGAGTATCCCTGTCTTGTGTTTGCGCAGGGGGATTATAATTCCTTTTATTATGCAGAAGAGGTTCTGAGTACATACGAATACAAGAAGCTGATTCGTGCCAATGACAGAGCCACGCTGCTGAATCTTATNGTTGGAATTAACGGGTATACATTGTGCTCTGGTATTATATGTGAAGAATTAAACGGTTCGGACTATTGCGCAGTGAAACTAAAGACGGACGAAAGGATGACCATAGGATATATTGCAAGGAAGGCCGCAGTTATCAGTGAAATCGGGCAAAAGTATATTGAGATTTTGTCCAAATATAAAGAAATGGTTTTGGAATGACAAAAGGTTATAGTTTTTTCCTATAGATAAACATAGAAAAGCGAGATTATANAACATCAAAGAAGTGTGATAGTATCTTTACATACAAATCATACTTAACCGATAGGAAAAGAGGAGAAAACTATGGCAAGGAATTATTTATTTAAGACATATCAGGAAGAGGATTATATTTCTATTGCGGAGGAGACGGCAAGGTGGATTAAAACCACCGAGAAGATAACGCCTTTTGGAAAAAGGTGGGATCAAAGCCCGGATTCCGAGGAAGATTTTTCGGATTATCCCATGTTGACAGAAAAAGCATTATATGGAGGTTCCGCAGGCGTCGGCTTATTCTTTTTGCGTTTATATCAAGTTACGAAGAAGGAAGAGTATCTGCTTGAGGCAAAGGCAGCCGCAGCGGATATTATAGCCACGGACGAGGGAAGCGCCTTTTATGAAAGGGTGTTAAACAAGGCTAAGGGTACGGAAGACAAATTAGTGCATGTAAAAAATATGCCCGGCTGGATGGCAGGTTATTATAACGGACCTACGGGAAGCGCTTATCTTGTGCTGAAACTCTATGAAATTACAGGAGAAGAAGAGTATAAGGATTATGTGGTAAAGGCGGCGGATGATTTATTGGCTACGGCAAAGAAAGCTCCAGAGGGCATTTATTGGAGTGAGCAAAACGATTTATGCGGGGACGCCGGATTTGTTACCTATCTGGTTTCTGTGTGGGAGGTAACAAAGGATTCCAAGTATCTGGACGCGGCCAGGGCATTGGGAAATTATATTATCACAAAGGGCAAAAATGCGCCAAAGGGCGGTAAGTATTGGAATGTTGTGGATTTAACCATTATCGATTTTCCTGCTGATGTGTTCTGGGTAAATCTGGCTCATGGCACATCAGGGGTAGGCTGGATTTTTACTATTCTTTATAAGGCTACTAAAGATGAGGTGTTTTTGCAGGCTGCAAAGGATGCGGCCGCATATATCCAAGGCATTGCCGTGGGGGATGACAATGCGGTGCTGGTTCCCTATTTGGATAGTCTGGAAAGAGGGCCTTCCGCGGAATTTTATTATCTCAGCACCTGCCATGGACCGGCCGGAACTGCTTTGTTGTTTGAAGCTTTGTACACTATTACGAAGGAAAAAGAATATCTGGATTGGGTAAAGAAGCTTTCGAGAGGAATTATCGAAGCGGGCGCCCCTGAAAATTATTCCAGAGGATATTGGAGAAGTCAGGCATTATGCTGCGGCACCCCGGGGTTGTTAGAACATTTTGTATCCGTCTATAAGCTGACGGGAGAAGAGGAATTCTTGGATTATGCAAAGCGGACTGCCAGAACAGTTATCGGACAATCCCATGTGGATGACAGCCCCAACGACATTTACAAGCTTTCAAATTCCAGAAGATGGCTTGGAAATTGGTGGAGGACCATTCCTCATGATGTTCACACTTATTCGGGTCTGTATATTGGTACCGCAGGCAATGCATGGAGTCTGCTGTCCTTAGTGGGTGCATTGAAGAAGGAAAATTATGTAGAAATTGTGGAATATAACTATCAATAGGAAAGGATGAAATGTCATGGGCAAAATTTACCATTCAATCTCTGAGTTAGTAGGAAAAACGCCGTTAGTGAGGCTGCATAGATATGAGGAGGCGGAAGGAGTTTACGGAAATATTCTGGGGAAGTTTGAATATTTTAATCCTTCGGGAAGCGTTAAAGACAGGGCTGCCTTAAATATGATTCTGGAAGCCGAGTATGCAGGAAAGCTTAAGCCCGGAATGACCATTGTAGATTATACCAGCGGAAATACGGGCATTGGCACGGCTACTTTTGCAAATGCAAGGGGCTATCATTATGTGGCAGTGATTCAGCCGGGGGTTTCTGTTGAGCGTTCACAGATTTTAAAAGCGTTGGGGGCTGAGCTCTTGCAGGTAACAGATGTTCCCGGATTTGCGGAAATGTTGAAGACAGGGCTTTCCTTGGCACATTTGGAAGATGTGATGGAAAGTTTTGCCCAATCCAAAGGGTGGTTTTATATCAATCAGTGCTCAAATCCGGCAAATGCAAGAGCGCATATTTTGGGAACGGGACCGGAGATTTGGGAAGACACGGAGGGCAAGGTGGATTATGTGGTGCAGCTGGTGGGAACGGGCGGCACGCTTTCCGGATTATCAGCTTATTTGAGGACAAAGAATCCCAATATAAAAATTATCGGGGCGCAGCCTGCAAAACAGTCTTTAAAGGATCCGGCATTTCCGGACAGAAATACCATTGATGGCGTGTTAAAGTTTGACGGAGTGCCTGAGGATAAAGTTCCCACATTGTTTCATCAGTTTAATGCTTTTTATGACGAGTGTTTTGATGTGGTTGCGGAGGACGCCTATGAAACCGGAAGGAAGCTTGTCCGGGAAGAAGGATTCTTTGTAGGACAGTCCGCAGGGGCGGCGCTCTTTGTTGCCACACAGATAGCAAAGAGACCGGAGAGCGCAGGGAAAAATATTGTTGTAATTTTGGCGGACAATGCGTTCAAATACTTATCCACCAATATGTATCGGTAGGATTTTCAAAAGCTTATGGGAGGGCATTGGTGATGGACAGGAAAATAGCCACGCGATGTTTACATTTGGAAGAAACGGAAGGAATTACGGAAAATTATGGGGCGGTCAGCTATCCCATATACCAGACTGCCACCTATGCCCATCCGGCAGTGGGACAGAGCACGGGATATGACTATAGCAGATTACAGAATCCCACAAGAGAGCGTTTAGAGAAGATAGTGGCGAGTTTGGAGGACGGAATAGATGCATGTGCTCTTTCCTCAGGAATGGCAGCAATTTCTCTCTTTTTTGAAATTTTTGAGCCCGGCAGCCATGTGATAGCGGAGGCGGATTTGTATGGAGGGAGCATTCGTTTTTTTGACAATGTATCGAAAAAGAACGGATTGGAGTTTTCCTATGTGAATTGTGCAGAGGAGGACATTTCCCAATATATTAAGAGCAACACAAAGGCAATCTATATCGAGACCCCCACAAATCCTATGATGCATGTGGCTGATATTTCCAAAATTGCGGCTCTTGCAAAAGAACATGGCTTATTGTTTACTGTGGATAATACTTTTTTCTCTCCCTACTTTCAAAATCCCCTTTGCTTGGGGGCGGATGTAGTTATTCACAGCGGCACAAAGTTCTTGGGCGGACATAATGATACTCTGGCGGGATTTGTGGTGACCAACAGGGAAGATATCAGTGAAAAGCTCAGATTTTTGATTAAAACAACCGGGGCTGGGCTGGCGCCCTTTGACAGCTGGCTGATTTTAAGGGGCATCAAGACTCTTGGCATCCGCATGAAGCAGTCGGAGCAGAATGCCATGACGATTGCTCAGTGGTTGAAGGAACAGAGCATAGTAACCAAGGTAATTTATCCGGGACTGCCGGAGCATCCGGGATATGAAATTATGAAGAAGCAGGCGAGAGGATTTGGCTCCATGATTACCTTTTATGTGGATAAGAAGGAAAGCGCCCTTGCGATTTTGGAAAGGGTGAAAATGATCCGGTTTGCGGAGAGTCTGGGAGGCGTTGAGACATTGATTACTTACCCTTCCACACAAACTCATGCGGATGTGCCGGAGGAGGTAAGGCGCAAAAACGGAATCACCGACTGCACATTAAGGTTATCGGTAGGAATAGAGGATGTGGAGGATTTAATACAAGAGCTTGGAGAAGTGTTTGGATAAAGGAAGAAAAGAGGTCTCATATGTCAGAAAGAAATATAAACTTTGATGAAGTGACGGACAGAAGGAACAGCAACTGTTTAAAATATGATTTTGCAAAGAAAAGAGGGATGCCGGAGGATGTATTGCCTCTCTGGGTTGCGGACATGGATTTCAAAACATCTTCTTATATAGAGGATGCGTTGGTGAAAAGGTCCCGGGACGCTATATTCGGATATAGTGAGACGGGGACAGAATACTTTGAAATTGTCGCGGGATGGATGAAAAAGCATCATAATTGGTCGCCGGAGGAAAGCTGGCTGATAAAGACCCCCGGAGTTGTGTTTGCCCTTGCAATGGCAGTCAAGGCATATACCAATGAGGGGGATGGCGTGTTGATTCAGCAGCCGGTATACTATCCCTTTTCCGAAGTTATCGCGGATAACAAAAGAAAGGTTGTGAGCAGTGATTTATACCTTGGGGAAGATAACAGATACCACATTGACTTTGAGGATTTTGAAAAGAAAGTTAAGGAGAACCAGATAAAACTGTTTTTTCTCTGCAATCCCCACAACCCGGTAGGGAGGGTATGGACAAAGGAAGAATTGATTAAGCTGGGGGATATCTGCTTAAAATACGGCGTTATTGTTGTAAGCGATGAAATACATCATGATTTTATTTTTAGCGGGGAGCATACTGTCTTTGCGGCATTAAAAAAAGAGTATGAAAAGATATGCGTGATATGCACTTCTCCCAGCAAAACCTTCAATCTTGCCAGTATGCTGATTTCCCACATTTTTATTCCGGATAAAGAACTGAGAGCCCGGTTTCGAAAGCAGATGGATGCTGCCGGAATCAGCCAATTAAGCATTCTTGGGCTGGTGGCAGCAGAGGCGGCTTATCGGGACGGTGAAGAGTGGTATCAGGCGGTAATGGCATATATTAAAGAAAATATTGAATTTGTAAAAGAATATGTAGATCAGAATCTCACAAATGTAAAAATGATTGACACGGAGGGGACCTACCTTATCTGGCTGGATTTTAGGGATACCAAAATCGAGGCGGAGGAATTGGATAGGAGAATAATATATGACGCCCGGCTGTGGCTTGACAGCGGTAAAATATTTGGCGATGTGGGCAGGGGTTTCCAGAGAATTAATNCAGCTTGTCCCAGNNTCATATTGAAGGAAGCATTGGACAGACTGAAAAATATTATCAACAATCCCTATTGACAGGCCTTACAAAAACACTAAAATAAAAGTTAGAAGTTTATCAAAAGGGATATGGTATCATGAAAATTTTTATTGTGGAAGATGATGAGGCGCTTTCGGAGGAAATTGCGGGATATCTTGTCAGGTGGGGCTATGAGACCCAGCGGGCAGAGGATTTTTCCAATATTGCAGGGGAAGCGCTTTCTCTAAACCCTAGTCTTATTTTAATGGATGTGAATCTGCCGAATTTTGACGGTTTTTATTGGTGTGCGCAAATCAGGCAGGCTTCCACGGTACCCATCATTTTTATCAGCAGCCGGAATGACGATAAGGATAAAATTATGGGAGTCGCCCAGGGCGGGGACGACTATGTGGAGAAACCCTTTTGTCTGGAACTTTTGAAGGCAAAGATAGAGGCGCTTCTGCGCAGGACTTATCATTATAGGGAGAAAAAGGAAATTTATCTCTGGGGAGAACTGCATTTTGATTGTACTTCCCAGATGATGTTTGTGGGAGATAAGGAAGTAGAGCTGACAAAATCCGAGCGGAGGATTTTGGCGAAGCTGCTGGCCCAGCGTCCCGGCATTGTCACAAGGGAAGAGCTGATGCAGGAATTGTGGAGTACGGATGAGTTTATCTCGGACGGAACGCTCACTACGCTGATCTCCCGTCTCCGTGCCAAGCTCAAGGAGGCAGCAGGGGAAGAAATCATCTGCACCAAGAAAGGAGTGGGGTATTCTATACCATGAAATATATAAAAGCATATTGGAGGAAAAGGGCAGGGACAATTTTGCTGGTCGTCTGCCTGATTTTATTTTTTTATCTCTATTGGGGGCTGCTGGTGCCGGATATTTCCGTCAGGTATGACGCCTATTTTAATTTGCTGTTGACTGTAATTTTGTTCTTCCTTTTGGTGATAGATTTTGTACGGCAGAGAAAATGGGAGCAGGATCAGGAAATTGTGCTGCAGGATACGGAAAGCCTAAAAAGGCGTTTGGCGGAGCAGGCGCAGGAGAATCGGGAATTGCAGGATTATGTGGCAAAGTGGTGCCATGAGATCAAAATCCCGTTGGCAGCAGCGCTTTTGATGAATGAGGAAATTTCGGATGCCCAGCAGCGCAGGGAATTAAGAGGACAGCTGGAAAGAGTGAGCAAACAGGTGAATTCCATGCTCTTGGGATGCAGACTGCAGGGGGAGTGGCTGGATTTGCAGATTAAGGCAGTAAGNCTGAGNGAATGCGTAAACACTGCCGTTAAAAATAACAGTTNNTTNCTGATACAAANNAANTTTACTCTGGACATCCGCACGGGGGATGAGAAAGTGCATACGGATCCGTCATGGCTGGTTTATATTCTGGATCAGCTTTTTTCCAATGCCATCAAATATGCCTTGGAAGAACCTTGTCTGATCATCTGGTCTGAAAGCTCTCAAGATACTGTGACGCTGTATATAGAAGACCATGGAGAGGGAATCCGCGGGGAAGACATCCGCCGGGTTTTTGAAAAGGGCTTTACCGGAAGCAGCCACCATAATGGAAAATATAAATCTACCGGAATGGGACTTTATATGGTGTCTAAAATAATAGAAAAGCTGGAGCATGAAATTCATATAGAAAGCGAACCGGGAAAATATACAAGGGTCAGCATCTTATTTCATGAATATGGTTCAATCTTACAAAAACTGTAAGAAATCCCCTTTGTTTTGTAAGGAATCCGTAAGGATTTTTTTGCACCATCCCGCTACAATATTTTTGTGGGTAAAAAGAGTTTTGCAATTTCCTACACACATCATTACTAGAAGGGAGAAAATAAGATGAAAAAAGTAGTTGAAGTAGCGGGGCTGACAAAGAGCTATGGAAGCCGTGGTTTTACGACAACCGTTTTGAAGGGGATTGATTTTTGTATTTATGAAAATGATTTTATTGCCATTATGGGGCCTTCCGGCTCCGGCAAAACCACCTTATTAAATATTTTGTCCACCATCGATAAGGCGTCTTCGGGGAGTGTTCACATGGACGGAAGGGATATCACCCATATTTCCAACAAGGAGCTTTCTAAGCTGCGAAGGAACAAAATAGGATTTATTTTTCAGGACTATAATCTTTTGGATACTATGACCTTGCAGGATAATATTGTGCTGCCCCTTTCTTTAAATGGGATTTCAAGCAAAATCTGCATGGAAAAAAGCGAAGAGCTGGCGCAGAAGTTCAGGCTGGAAAACCATTTAAAAAAATACCCCTATCAGTTGTCGGGAGGCCAGAAGCAGCGTGGAGCCATCTGTCGGGCACTGATTACGGACCCACAGATTATTTTTGCGGATGAGCCCACGGGAGCGCTGGATTCCAAAGCCGGCAGGGAATTGTTAGAATGCCTCTTAAATGTAAACAACAGCGGACAGGCCACGATTTTGATGGTCACACATGACCCTTTTTGTGCTTCTTATGCGAAGGATGTATTTTTCTTAAGCGACGGCTCTTTTAAATGCAAAATCAGCCGCGGTGAGAACCGCAGGGAATTTTATGACCGCATTATCCAAGTGGAAACTTCTATGGGAGGTGATTTTTTATGCGAATGAGCAGATTGGCGTTGCTGAATTTTAAGGGCAGTGCAAAAAGCTTTTTGTCGCTGATTTTTTCACTAGCCTTTACCATAGTGGTTTTCTTGAATTTTCAAAATATTATTTATTCCGATACCTTGATGCAGATAGGTCAGCGCAACAAGGAGTATGCGGATATTATTGTCCGGGTGCTCTGCTTTGTGATGGGTGTGTTTTCATTTTTTTATATCTGGTACGCCACGAATGTTTTTTTAACTAAGCGGAAAAAGGAAATCGGAATTTACATTTTTATGGGGCTTTCCCATGACAAAATCGGAAAGATGTATATGATAGAAACCTCGTTAATCGGCATTGTTTCTTTGGTGCTGGGACTTGCTTTCGGCACTCTGGCGGAAGGACTGTTCCAGATGATATTATTGGCGGTGGCAGATCTCCCCATTGAAGTCGGATTCCGGGTATTGTCAAAGCCTATTCTGATTACCGGTATAGTATACTTGATTATCTATGGGATTTTTGTGTGGAAGGGTTATTTTAATATTGTCAAAAGCAGTGTGCTGGATATGGTTTCCGCAGCGAGGCAGAATGAATATGTGAAACAGAATTCCTTTTTTCTTTTTTTAAAAACCCTTTTGGGATGCGGGGTGCTGGGGACCGGTTTCTATCTGTCAATGAGAGCGAATCAGGCAGACTTTATGCTCTATGTCTTAAGTGCAGTGGTTCTGGTTACTCTGGGGGTTTATTTGATGTTTGGAGGGTTGCTGCCCTTTGTGTTTCAGCGGCTTGCCAAAAATAAAAATTTTTTATATCGAAAGCAGAGAACTTTATGGGTGAATCAGATGATTTTCCGCATGAAAAAAAATTACCGCACCTATGCCATGGTCAGTGTGCTGGCGCTTTCCGGCGTCACGGCTCTTGCAGCAGGTTTTGCCGTAAAAAACCGATATGACAATATGAGAAATTTCGATAATTTTTATACTTTTCAGCTTATCACCAATCAGGAAAGCCTCGGAAGCCCCGCGGAGGCAGTGATATCAGAAAACAGCGATATTTCCTGCAAAACGCAGATTTCGGCAGCGATACTTTCGGCACAGGAGGGAGACAGCGGATGGGGAACAAAAGCATATCTGATGTTGCCCTATTCTGGGATGAAGGAGCTTGCGGAGGCGGCAGGGCTTGAATTTGCGCTTTCACAGCCTTCCGAAAATGAAGTGATTATGCTGAGCAATATGCCGTTAATGTCCTTTATCGGGTATGAAAAGAATGAGGCAAGGATAATTGCCGGAAAGCTTTATGAGCGGACAGCAACCCTAAGACAGCCCTATCTTGGATATTTGCAGCAAATGGGAGGAGTGGCATTTTATGTAGTTAATGATGCGGAGTATGAAAGACGCCTGTCAGAGGGGCAGAAAATGTATGTTTTTAACTACCGGATTTCGGAGCCGGGGGATTTTGTGCCGGCGAGAGACGCTTTGCGCTTATTTGCAAGTGCAGATGAATATAATCAGGGGGAAAATTATGCAGGCTGCGTTTCTGTGGATCCGACGCAGGACGACATTGTGTGGGTGAAGGTGCTGTATTCACTCTGCGGCTTTGTGTTTGCTGTATTTATCATGGCAAGCGGCTGTATCATGCTGATGAAGACCTACAATGATTCCATGGAGGAAAAAGAGCGGTACGGGGTCATGAAAAAGCTGGGATTAAGCGAAGATACGCTGAAAAAGTCCATTGCCTGCGAGCTTGGAGCGGCATATGGGTTTCCCTTTGTGGTGATGGCAATTTCTTCCTACTTTTCCGTAAAGGCTCTTGCAAGCACTATGCTTGTCAGTCTTATCTCGGTAAATGTGGTAAGTGTTTTCATTATATTGGTGATATTTATTGTATTTTACCTGATTTCCCTGTCGGCATATTGGAAGAATTTATAGCTGCAAATAGTGAATGGGTATATGAATATTTTGTGTTGCCATGAAGTTAGAAATTATGTATATTAATAGTATAAGTAAATGAAATTTTATGAAATGGAAGTGCGGTCATCCGCAATAGAAGAATTGTCCGGAATCGGAATAGTTCAAAACTGGAGATTTGAAATTTGACATTCTGGAAAGGAACTTTATGGATATGATAGAAGAAAATCTGTATTGGGCAGAGCAGCTAAGAGATAGATTAGAAAGAATGGCAGAGCAGTTAAGAATGCTTCCTGACGAGGAAAATTTGCAGAGAATAGCAACTCCGGAACAGTTTGGATATCAGGGCGTAGGTAAAGCAACGCAATTTATTCAAAGAGCAATTGATGATGTTACAGAGAATGGAGGAGGTATTGTTTTATTAAGTAATGGAGACTATATCAGCGGAACGCTGGTACTACACTCGCATGTGAAGTTGTGCATTGAAGAGGGTTCCCGATTATTAGGAAGTACCGAATTGGGAGACTATGAAGAGCATATTGCTGCGAGAAGAACTGTTATGGATACCAACATGGGGATGAATCAGTCACTGATTTATGCAGAGGCATGTGAAAATATTTCAATTTGCGGAAAGGGAATCATTGATGGTCAGGGGACGCAGAAACATTTCTCTGGACAAGAGACCGTGCATGGTACACCGGGAAGACCTTTTTTAATGAGAATTATAGACTGCAGCAATGTTTATATAAAAGATATTACATTAAAAGATGCGGCTTGTTGGATGCAGAATTATCTTAACTGTGAGAATGTTATTATAGATGGCATATTTGTGGAAAACCAGGCAAATTATAATAATGACGGAATAGATATTGATGGGTGCAGAAATGTATGGATTCATAACAGTTTTGTAAGCTCAGGCGATGATGCCATGTGTTTCAAAGGTGCTTCACAGAAAAATTGTGAGCGTGTATTGGTTGAAGAATGCACATTTTACAGCTCGTGTAATGCACTAAAAATTGGAACGGACACACAGGGGGATTTTCGGGATTTTCTTATTCAAAACTGCAAGCTAGGCGGAATGACGGAGAAAATGCGTCATATTAAAAATTTGGGAGCAGATTCCGGCATATCTTTAGAAATGGTGGACGGCGCAACAATAGAAAATGTGTACATAAGAAACATAGAGATGAGTAATTGTAATAGCCCTATATTTATGAGATTGGACAATCGTGGGAGAGTGAAACCGGAAGATGAAAAACCTCCAATTGGAACAATAAGAAATATTGTTATTGAAAATGTGAACGGGAATGAATGCGGACCAAGAGGATCCTATTTTCTTGGAATTCCAGAAAAATGCATAGGAAAAGTCATATTAAAAAAAATAAAAATTTATCAGAAATGTACAGAAAAGAGAGTAACAAAAGATAGTGATTTTGATGAAATGTATGGATGCTATCCGGATGCCCATATGATTTGTAAAGTTGGTGATGCGCCGGCATATGGATTATGGGTAAGGCATGTGAAAAGTTTGAGCTTATATTCGTATCAGGTTATTCCCATTGGGACAGACCTGCGTCCACGAATTGTTGCAGTAAATGATTCAGATGTTGTTGAATACAATAATTAAGAAGCCATCCTTCTGAATTTTGTGGATTCCACAATTGCAGGACAGGATGGCATTTGATATAATGAGGACATGGAGAGAGGTGCTACATATGAGCGAAAAAATAAAATTCATGTCGGAAGCGCTGCGGGAGGCTTCGGAGGGAATAGCAAAGAACCATGGGGGACCTTTTGGCTCCGTGGTAGTATCGGAGGGAAAAATCGTAGGGCGGGGGCATAATTGCGTCTTGCTCAAAAAGGATGCAACCTGCCATGGAGAAATGGAGGCCATACGGGATGCCTGCCGTACTTTGGGAACCCATGACTTGTCGGGCTGTGATCTTTATACCACGGCGGAGCCCTGTCCCATGTGTCTCGGCGCAATTCTCTGGGCAAATATCCGTCAGGTCTATTATGGATGCAATGTAAAAGACACGGAAGAAATCGGGTTTAGGGACAGCAGATTTTATGAGCACCTCCATGGGAAAAGCGAAGATTTAACCCTTACAGAGATGGACAGAGCCCGTTGTCTGGAACTCTTTGCGGAATATAAAAAAGGGGAACATGAGGGTTATTGAAAGATGCATAGCAAAATGCCGTTGGCATTGGAGAAATCTATTTGCCGAAAAGCAAGGAATATGTTATACTAGTAAGAGGAGCTTTCAATGATTGAGAGAAGGCGCAAGGAGGAATAGCAATGAGATTAATTACACGCTCTGATTTTGACGGTCTGGCTTGCGGGGCGCTGCTTTTAGAGGCAGGCATCATAGATAGCTGGAAGTTTGCACATCCCAAGGATTTGCAGGATGGATTGGTGGAAGTGAACGAAAATGATTGTCTGGCCAATGTGCCATATGTGGAGGGCTGTGGTTTGTGGTTTGACCACCATTCCAGCGAGCATGAGAGATTGGCATTAGAGGGCAAGTATAAGGGGGAGAGCCGGATTACGCCCTCCTGTGCAAGGATTATTTATGAATACTATGGCGGAAGAGAAAGGTTTCCGCAGTTTGACGATATGATGATAGCGGTAGATAAAGTGGATTCCGGCAATCTGACTATTGATGAAGTCATGAATCCTCAGGGCTGGATTCTGGTAGGCTTTCTGATGGATCCCAGAACGGGGTTAGGCAGATGGCGGCAGTTTGCCATTCCCAATTATCAGTTGATGGAGAAGCTGATGCATGCATGCCGCACCATGAGTACGGAAGAGATTCTGGCATTGTCCGATGTGCAGGAGCGTATTGAGGTATATCGCGAGCAGACTGAGAAATTTAAAGAAATGGTGACAGCACATACCAGAGTGGAAGGAAATGTGATTATTAGTGATTTGCGAGGAGTGGATCCCATTTATACAGGCAACCGTTTTATGATTTACAGCATGTATCCGGAGCAGAATATCTCTGCGTGGATTGTCAGCGGCAAAGGCGGTATGGGCTGTTCAGCAGCAGTGGGCTACAGTATTTTAAATAAAACCTCCGATGTTAATGTGGGAAGCCTGATGTTAAAGTATAATGGCGGCGGACACAAAAAGGTGGGAACCTGCCAATTCTCAGATGAGAATATGGAGACGGATTTGCCCAAGATGCTGGAGGAGCTCTGCCAGATGGCAAATCAATAAGAAACGCTGGGATAGCTTGAAGTTTTTTATTTGCTTGCTTAAGGCGGGATATTGTGGTTATACTATGTACTGACAAACTCGTTATGCGCATAGTCTCAGCGAAGCTGAGTCAATAAGGCAATGCGGAAAGGGAGCAAATTATGAAAAAATATCTTGTAGGATTATGTTTGGGAATTTTGGTAATGGGCATGACTGCGTGTGGCGCAAAAGACAATGTGGGCAGTGGTCAGAATACGGGAGCGCAGGGTTCCTCATCCGGCGCCACAAGCACAGAGAACCAGACGGGAGGGGAGCCTTCTAATACAGTCCCTTCCGATACGACGCTTTCTGATACGGAGGACGGCTGGAGTGCGGAAATGCAGGCAGTGAGGGATGCCGTTGCAACGGAGCTGGGAGAGAATTATTGGCCAAATCTGCAGGTTCCAAAAGAACAATTTGAATCTGTGATTGGGATTTCTTCCGATGTGTACGAGGACTATTTTTTTGAGATGCCTATGATGAGCGCCCATGTAGATGCTATATTGGTTGCCAAGGCAAAGGACGGCCAGACAGAAAGCTTGGAGAAGGCTGTGAAGGCATACCAGGATAATCTGAAAAGCGACACCATGCAATATCCCATGAATATAGGGAAGATACAGGCTTCCAAGGTGGAAACCGTGGGTCAGTATGTGTGTTTTGTACAGTTGGGCGGAGACACGACCGGAGTCGAAGAAAAGGGAGATGAGGCCGTGATAGCATATTGTCAGGAAGAAAATGACAAGGTGCTGGGGATTATCAAAGAGAAGTTGTCTGCACAATAAGGCGACCCGGAAAGTGATTTACCAACATGGTTTTTAGCAGTATTTTATTTTTGTTTCGGTTCTTGCCGATATTTATCATTTGTTATTTTTTGGCTCCCAAGAGGATGAAAAATGTCATCCTCTTTTTGGGAAGCCTTATTTTTTATGCGTGGGGGGAACCGGTGTATGTATCCCTCATGTTGTTTTCCACTGTGGTAGATTATGTTTTGGGCAGATTGATTGATGCCAACAGGGGCAAGTCTGCATCCAAAGTATTTTTGGCGACCTCCATCGGCGTAAATCTATTGCTTTTGGGAGATTTTAAATATNGAAAAANTCTGCACTTGCCCATAGGAATCTCTTTTTATACTTTCCAGACCATGTCCTATACCATAGATGTGTATCGGGGCGAGGCAAAGGTGCAAAAAAATATTTTGGATTTTGGCGTGTTCGTATCCATGTTTCCCCAACTTATCGCAGGTCCCATTGTCAAATATAAGGTTGTGGCGGACTCTCTTCATGACCGCCCCATAGATGTAAACAGAATCAGCTATGGCGTGAAGCGGTTTGTGACGGGGCTTGCCAAGAAGGTGCTGCTGGCCAATAATGCAGGAGAGCTGTGGGAAATCATTTCTGCCATGGACTATGGCAGTATGAGCACATTGAGTGCGTGGCTGGGAGCGGTGGCATTTGCATTTCAGATTTATTTTGATTTTTCAGGATATTCGGATATGGCTATCGGCTTGGGGGCCATCTTAGGTTTTCATTTCCCGGAAAACTTTAATTATCCATATCTTTCCACATCTGTAACAGAATTTTGGCGCAGATGGCATATTTCCCTTGGAAGCTGGTTTCGGGAGTATGTATATATTCCGCTGGGCGGAAACCGAAAAGGGCTGAAGCGGCAGATACTGAATATTTTCATTGTGTGGGCGTTGACGGGTATCTGGCACGGCGCCGCCGTCAACTTTTTGATCTGGGGTTTATGGTTTGCGGTATTTTTAATTTTGGAAAAATTGTTTTTGGGGAAAGTGCTGGATGGGCTGCCTAAGCTGTTTAGCAGGATTTATACGGGCTTGGTGGTTTTGTTCGGCTGGGTGCTTTTTGCCGTGGAAACTGTAGATTCCATGGGAACCTTGAGAGCTATTTGGGGTTATTTCAAGGCTATGCTTAACTTAAATCAAGGGAGCCTTCTGGATGCCAAGGGGATGTATCTGGGCGGAGAATACTTGATTTTGCTGGTGGTAGCGGCGGTGGCATCCACTCCTATGATAAGCGGGTGGATAGAGAAATTAAAGAATTCCCGCACAGGATATGCCATGGCGGTATACCGGCTGGGTGAGAAGGTGATTCCACCGGCTTTGCTGTTGTTGTCTATCGCATATATTGTNGNGGCATCCTACAATCCGTTTTTGNATTTCAGATTTTAAAGATGAAGGTGTAAATTCAGANNTTTATAAACGGGGAAGGAGAAAAGTATGGACGAGAAGAAAAATTCAATATTTACCATAGGAATTGTGGCAGCCATTCTTCTTACTTTTACCGTGGCGGATTTTTTTCAAAAGGACAGGATTTTTTCGGAGATGGAGAATCGGCTTTTGGCAAAGAAACCAAAGTTTGAAAGGGAAACCTTTTTAAGGGGAGATTTTGGGAAAGAGTATGAGACCTATTTAACAGACCAATTTGTGAGTCGCGATAAGTGGGTGGGCGTCAAAATCCGCTCCGACATTCTGTTTCAAAAAAAGGATATCAATGAGGTTTATCTGGGAAAGGACGATTACCTGATAGAGCAGCATCTGCCGGAGAATTACAGCGAGGAGCTAGAGGATGAAAAGATAGCTTTGCTGGGGAAGCTGGTGGACAAGTGGGGTGCAAGGGTGATGCTTGTGCCTACGGCGGATAACATTTTGACGGAAAAACTGCCTGCCTATGCGGATTACTATGACGAGAGCCAATTTCTGGAAAAAGTGCGTAAGCGGGTGGGTGAACGCAGCTATATTGATGTATATAGTATTTTGGAAGCTCATAAGGAGGAAGACATTTATTATCGCACCGACCATCATTGGACCAGCTTGGGCGCTTATTATGGATATCTGGCGTGGACCAGGGAGACTTTGAGTTTTCTGTATCCTTACAATCCCGAAAACATGACAACTGTGTCAGATAATTTTCAGGGAAGTCTTCACTCCCGCATTCCGGTCATAGAAACCACGGATGAAATTCAAATTTTTCCGGAGACCAAAGAGAGACCGGTTTCTATTACCTATGATTTTAAGAACACGGGAAATTCCTTTTATGAGGAGAGTTATCTGGCAGGAAAGAACCAATATGGATATTTTCTGGATGACAATCATGCGGTTTTGGAGATTCACACGGATTATCAGACGGACAGAACTTTGTTTTTGATTAAGGATTCCTATGCCAACAGTATTCTGCCTCTTTTGCAGCCCCATTACAGCAGTATTTATGTGGTGGATCTGCGGTATTATAACGGCTCTCTGTCCCGTCTTATGGAAAGCTGTAAGCCGGAGAAGGGCATGGATGTGTTGGTGCTTTATAATTGCATTCATTTTTTAGAGGATTTTCAATATTGGGAATAGCGTGAAGAGAACAGAGAGGTTGCATATATGGCAGATTTAGGGATACCTCAGAATACTATTGCGGTTTTGCAGAAATATCAGTTTAATTTTCAGAAAAAATTCGGGCAGAATTTTTTGATTGACGCCGGCGTGAGAGAGAGAATCATAAATGCGGCGGATATTACAAAAGAGGATTGTGTGTTGGAAATTGGTCCCGGCATCGGCACTATGACCCAATGTTTGGCAGAGAAGGCAAGGGAGGTCATTGCCGTGGAAATTGACAGGGCGTTAATCCCCATTTTGGAGGATACTCTGTCGGATTATTCCAACATAACCATTATTAATGATGATATCCTGAAAGTAGATATTGCAAAGATTGCGGAAGAAAGAAACGGGGGCAGGCCGATTAAGGTGGTGGCAAATCTGCCCTATTATATCACTACCCCTATTATTATGGGGCTGTTTGAGGGAAATGTACCCTTAAAAAGCATTACCGTGATGGTACAGAAAGAAGTAGCGCAGCGTATGCAGGTGGGACCGGGGACTAAGGATTATGGTGCGCTGTCTCTTGCGGTACAATATTATGCACAGCCGGAAATAGTTGCCAATGTACCGCCCAACTGCTTTATTCCCCGTCCCAATGTGGGAAGCGCCGTAATCCGGCTGACCCGCTATGAGAAACCGCCGGTGGAGGTGGCGGATGAAAAGAAGATGTTTGCATTGATTAAGGCATCCTTTATGCATAGAAGAAAAACACTGATGAATGCGCTGACCAATGCGCCGGAACTTCAGATTTCCAAGGAAGATGTGCTGAGGGTATTGGAGGAAATGGGGCTCCCTGCAACCGTGAGAGGGGAAACTTTTACTTTGGAGCAGTTTGCAGAATTTAGCAATCGTACTTTTTTTGCACAAGATGTTGTTTGTTTTTGACAGACACATACATGGTATGGTATAATGTCCCAAAAGGGCAGAGTCAACAATTATAATACCATGCCGGCGAAAGCCGCAAGATAAGTAAAGGATGCGAATACTTTGGATAAATATGAATACAAGATAAAAGCAGATGAAATCAAGGAGCTGATAGCACAAGAAAATTATGCCCAGGCTGCAGAGCTTGCTGATTCTATAGATTGGCGCCGGGTAAAAAGCGTGATGATGCTTTGTACCATCAGCGATTTGTATAAAATCAACCGAAGATATGAGGATGCCAAAGATTTACTGTTATTGGCATATGAGCGCAGACCCGGGGGACGGACAATCTGCTATTCTTTGTGTGAACTTTCTCTGAAAACGGAAGATTTTGTTCAGGCTGTGGAATACTATAAAGAGTTTATATCTGTGGCGCCAAAGGATCCGGGGCGTTATATTCTGCAGTACAAAATTTTCGAGGCGCAGAATGTGAGTCTGGAAGAGAGAATCGAAGTTCTGGAAGAATTGAAGAAGCGGGATTATCGGGAAAAATGGGCTTATGAGCTGGCATATTTGTATCATAGAATAGGATTAGCCACCCGCTGCGTAGAAGAATGTGACGAGATGGCTCTCTGGTTTGGTGAGGGTAAATATGTTGTGAAGGCGTTGGAACTGAAGCAGCTTCACCAGCCCCTCACGCCTCAGCAGCAGGAAATTTATGATTATCGTTTTCACCAACCGCAGCATTCTCAGGCATCTGCAGACTACCAGGAGGATGCAGAATTTTCTTATGGTAAGATTCCCTATAGGCTGGATGTACCAACCGGTGACACTCAGATTTACGGGGCAGTCGAGTTTCCAGAAGAGGACATCTCTCAGGATGCGGCGTTTTTTGAGGAGGACTTTGAAGAAGGATTTGAAGAAAAAGAGAAAAAGGATTCCGATTTAGATATTCAAGTAAAAATCATGGATATGGGAAGATACAATACCATCAACTTGCAGGAAGAATTGGCGGCAAGTTTGAGGGAAGTGACGGGAGAGGATGAAAAAGCTGTTAGTCAAGATTCCTTCGCACGGTCTATTATGCAGTCCATGATGGAATCCGATACAGAATCTTTGGATATGCCGGAAATTGATGAAGTGGATGAAGAAGATCTGGAGCCAGAGACTGCACAGAAAAATATCATACAATCGGAAGTGTTTTTCGGTGAAACCGTAGAAATGAATGAGGTACAGGCAGCGCTGAAAGTAGAGACTCAAGTTTCTGATGTTGCACAGGCAGGAGAGACTGTTTTCGCTGCTAAGGAGGAACTGCTTAAAAAAGAATCACTCCAAGAAGATTCACAGTCTTCTGAAGCCCCGGAAGCAACTGTTGATGTTACTGCAGAAACGGTTATGCAGCAGATGCAGTGGGAAAATCTGGCGGAGAGTACCAGACAGGCCATGGCGGCACAGCCTCCCAAAGAGATGGCAGGAGTGCTGGCACAGGAATCGGATGGACAGCTCAGCTTGGTTATGCCGGATAAACCCAATATAGAGAAACAGATTACCGGGCAGCTGCGCATAGAAGATATTCTTACCGAATGGGAACGCCTGAAACGGGAGAATGAAGAGAAAGGCAGAGAAGAAGTCCGCAAGCACGTGTTGGCTCAGACAGGAGATATGTTTACGGAATTTGAAGCTTCTATCCGGGATGGTCTTTTGGAGAAGCTGGAAAAGGACGAAGGCATTGAGAGGGATGTCAACTTCAATATAGATGAGGAAATTCTCAAGCTGGAGGAGTTGAGTAAAACAGAAGGGATTGAAGAAGATGCAGAGACATTTGACGAGATTAAGGAAAATGAAACCCTTGAGGAAGAAACGGAAGGGAGTCTTGAACTTGAGGAAATCTCAGAGCAAGAAGCTTATGAAGCTGTTGAAACGGAAGAAAGCGAAGAACCTGAAGAAAATGAAGTCCTTGAAGCAGGCGAAGCCCTTGAGGAGAATAGTGTTTCTAAAGAAAGCGAGCCCCAAGAAGAGAGTCTTGAAATTGAGGAAACTACAGAGCAGGAAATCCGCGAAGAAACCTATGAAGAACCTTATGAAGAACCCGCTGCAGTGGAAAACAATGTGGAGCCGCAAGTACACGAAGCTCCGGTAACGGAAGAACCTGTGCGGGAAGCCGTAGAGAGAGAGAAGGCGAAAATCCGCAGCCTGACCGAAGAGGAAAAAGAACTGTTTGCCCCCTATATACATGGCAAACGGGCAAAAGAACAGTTGATAAATGTGCTTGATAATATCAGCATGGCTGCATATACGGGAAATATCATTATTACCGGCGGCGAGGGTACGGATACCCTGTCCCTTGCAAAAAATATTGTGAAAGAAATCAAGCAGACCGACAGCAATTTTTCCGGAAGAATGGCTAAGATAAGCGGAAAAGCTTTGAACAGCAAGAATGTAGCAGAATTAGTTACGCAGCTTGCAAACGGTGCCCTGATTATCCAGCATGCCTTTGACATGTCCGTCGATACCGCGAGGGAGCTCCATCAATCCCTGCAGCAGGAGCAGCATGGCATAGTGATTATCTTAGAGGATACCAAGCATAATATGGAAAAGCTTCTTGAGCGTAATGGGGAGCTTCTTGGCAGCTTTACCAACCGCATGGATGTGGAGGCATTGAGCAATGATGCGCTAGTGGCCTATGGCAAGCAGTACGCAAAAGAAAAAGAATTTTCCATTGATGCCGTAGGCATACTTTCACTGCACACCCGAATTGAGGAGCTGCAAACCATAAATCATGCGGCCACAGTGATTGATGTGCAGAACATAGTAGAGGAAGCCATTCGCCATTCCAAGAGAAAAAATGTAGGTCATTTCTTTGATGTGCTTCTGGGAAAGCGATATGACGATGAAGATATGATTATTTTGGGAGAGAAGGATTTTGGTCAGAAAGAGAGGTAAGCAGTGATGAAAGCAGCATCAAAAAAGAGGGAAACCGTATTTATTTCCGATGCGGACCAATATGTGTTTGGACAGGGTACTCATTATGATATTTACAAGAAGCTGGGAGCGCACCTATCCGAGGAGAATGGTGAGGAAGGAACCTATTTCGCAGTGTGGGCGCCCAATGCGCAGGCGGTACATATTATCGGTTCTTTTAACGATTGGAATGAGGAATCTCATCCCATGGAGCGTTTGGAAGGCGTGGGCATCTGGAAATTGTTTGTCCCGGGTGTGGGGGAAGGAACAATGTACAAATTCCTTGTTACGGCGAAGGATGGCAGCAGACTTTATAAAGCCGATCCTTTTGCCAATTATGCGGAATACCGTCCCGGCACTGCATCAATTGTGACAGACCTGTCAGGATTTGAATGGAAAGATAGCAAGTGGATTGCAGAACGTGATAAGAAGAATATTGTGGACTTAAAGAAAGAGCCCATGGCAATTTATGAATGCCACATCGGTTCTTTTATGAAGCATCCCAATAACGGTACGCCGGAAGGATTTTATAATTACCGGGAATTTGCAGCTAAAATTGTGGAATATATGAAAGAAATGAAATATACCCATGTAGAGCTGATGGGAATTGCAGAACATCCCTTTGACGGCTCTTGGGGATATCAGGTTACGGGTTATTATGCTCCCACTTCCCGTTACGGCACTCCCAAGGATTTTATGTATCTGGTGAACGAGCTGCACAAGGCGGGGATAGGTGTGATTTTGGATTGGGTGCCGGCGCATTTTGCCACGGATGCCCATGGGCTTGCAAATTTTGACGGACAGTGCATTTTTGAGCATCCCGACCCCAGAAAGGGTGAGCATCCCGATTGGGGCACCAAAATATTTAATTTTGAAAAGCCAGAGGTGAAAAACTTCCTAATTGCCAATGTGCTGTATTGGCTGAGGGAGTTCCATGTGGACGGCATCCGTGTGGATGCGGTGGCGTCCATGCTGTATCTGGATTACGGAAAGAGGGACGGACAGTGGGTGCCCAACAAATTTGGCGGCAACCAGAATCTGGATGCCATTGAATTTTTCAAACATATGAATTCCGTGGTGAGGGGCACTTATCCCGGATTTTTGACCATTGCGGAGGAATCCACCGCATGGCCTAATGTGACAAGCGATATCGGCACGGACGGTTTGGGATTTTCCTTTAAGTGGAACATGGGCTGGATGCATGATTTCTGCGAATACATGAAGTTAGACCCCATATTCCGCAAGGGGAATCATTATGGCATGACTTTTGCCATGACCTATAACGAGAGCGAAAATTATATTCTGCCTCTGTCCCATGACGAGGTGGTGCATCTAAAATGTTCCATGGTCAATAAGATGCCGGGATATACAGTGGACAAATATGCAAATCTGCGCACAGGATATACCTACATGTTTGGACACTGCGGTAAGAAGCNTCNGTTTATGGGGCAGGATTTTGNACAGGAGCGCGAATGNAGTNAGGAAAGAGNGCTTGATTGGTNTTTGCTGGGGGAGAAAAATAATCTNGGCATNCATGATTATATGAAGGAACTGTTGGCGCTCTACCGCAAGTATCCGGCTATGCATGAGATAGATGACAGCTGGAACGGTTTTGAATGGATGAATGCTGATGACAGGGACAGAAGCGTGTATTCCTTTGTTCGCAAATCAGAAAGCGGAAAGAATAACCTGTTATTTGTATTAAACATGACCCCCATCAAATGGGAGAATTATCAGGTTCCCGTGCCCAAGAAGAAAAAATATAAGCTGCTGTTAAACAGCGATGAGGAAAGGTTTGGAGGCTTTGGCACCCCGATTCCCGAAGAACTGACGGCAAAGAAGGAGCCTTGCTGCAATCAGGAATATTCGATTACTTTTGATATGCCGCCTTACAGCGCAGCGGTATTCGTGTTTTAACAGTAATAAAATTCGGCTGCACAAATTGTAATATCGATTTGTGCAGCCGTTTATATTTTAGAGGTAATCGTCTTACAAGACAAAATCATATAAATATTCTGTTGCAAACTGTATTTTAGTAGCGTTAAAATTTTCTTCCAGCGGAAACAGAAAATAGGTGTTATCCACCGTAGAAAGAGTCACACATTGTCCTTTGCCGCGATAATCATACTCCGTATGGATGGACAACATTCCCGAGGATGCAAAAAATAAGGTTTTTTCTTCCGTTTCCCCATATTCCGTAAAGGTCAGGTAAAACCCCTCTTTTTTGTGGGAAAGCCGCCCCCCTCCGCAGTCAATAAAATTTACCGCATTGGGCAGCGATTCTATATGGACCCGGCAGTCTAGTTCATAGGAGTCCGCATCAATCTGAGCTTTGACATTTTCCCGTTCCCACTCATACCAATCCGGTATGTGGGCAAAATCCTTTTCCGAATCCATGGTTTTCCGTGTGTTCTCTAGTCTTCCGTAAATAGTCATCTGCCAGCTGCTCTGGCAATTTGTGCAGAATAATTCCGATTTCCGGCTCTTCATCCGATACTCCGCTTTGCAGACCGGACACTGATATAACGGAAATTCCAAGCCTTCTGCCCGATTTTCACAGGCAATGGCAATTTGATTTTCATATTGCCATGCATATTCATCATATGCCAGATACTTGGAAAGGGTTTCTGTAATCTGTACAGGTGACAGCACCTTTAGCTCTTCGCCGCTAAAAACCTGAGTGACGGTGGCCTCGAGTCTTACTCCTTTTCGCTTTTTCAAATTCCAGATGGGCGACTGCAGATAATTGCCCTTCATGTTGATGACTACCACCGGAACCTTCAAAAGCTTGGCAAGCTTGCCCACGGCCAAAGGAAGCATGGAGGACGTTCCCACATTGGCATAGCGAGCCTCAGGATATAGCACCAGAATGCCTTTTCGCTTTATGACTTTTTTGATATTTTCCACAAGCGCAATATCATTGACAAATTTTCGTGTTCCGAGACAGCCTGCCTGCCGATAAAGCCATTCCCCATAAAATTCAAAACCTTCCAGCTCTGAGACATAGTTGGCGCGGTAGGGAAACAGGGCAAGAGGTGTCACACAGAAATCCATAAAGGCCTGGTGGGTTCCCAGCACTAGAAATGGCGGTTTAAGCCCTTTCATGCGCTCTTTATATATTTTCAGTTTTCCGCTGCGGGTCATGCACCAACAGATTGCCCAGATAAAGGGCATAAAAAACAAATTCTGTTTCGGAGGCACCCGTTTTCTGTCAAAGGGTCTGGTATCGATTTTTTTCATTTTAATCTACATTTCTGCGCTGTCTTTTGCGCTCTTTAGAATGATTTCCACTACTATATTATAGCAGAAGTAATATGGCAATCAATGAAAAAATCCCACAAGTCAAAAAATTACAACTTTGACACATTTGTATGCTATAATAAGCACATATTCGTGGCAGGAAACGGCCGGATGGCCATAGATACCATGATTACGAAGTAATCATGGTATANTGNTGTCAGAGGANAATGCAGATGCAGAAAATACTTGTGGTGGAAGATGNAAGTGCAATTGCAAATTTAATAAAAATTAACTTAGAGGCAGAGGGGTATCGCTGTGTCTGTGCTTATGATGGGCAAAGCGGCGCAGACTTCATTGAGCAGGAAATTTTTGATTTAATNCTTCTGGATATTATGCTGCCGGAGATTGACGGCTATGAGCTCCTTGAGTATGTAAAGCCTATGGGAACGCCGGTGATTTTTCTCACCGCAAAGAGTGGATTAAACGACCGTATCAAAGGGTTAAAGCTGGGAGCCGATGATTATATTACCAAGCCCTTTCAGGTGGGGGAGCTGATTGCCAGGGTGGAAGCTCTGCTCAGGAGATATGGCAAGCTCAACAAGCGGCTGGCTTTTGCGGATGTGGAGATTGACACGGTTTCCAGGATTGTCACCAAGGCGGGAAAACAGGTGGATTTGACCGTCAAAGAATTTGATTTGCTTGTGGAGCTGGTGCAGAATAAAAATGTTGCTTTGTACCGGGAGCGGCTTTATGAGAAAGTCTGGGACGAGGAATTTATGGGGGATACCCGCACTTTGGATTCGCATATTCAGAGGCTTCGGAGGAAGCTGAATTGGGAAAACTACATTAAGACCGTCTTTCGGATAGGATACCGTTTGGAGGAAGGAAAATGAAGCTGTTTCACAAGATATTCCTCTGTTTTGTAGTGATATTCGGGCTTGCCTTTCAGGGGGCAGGTTATCTGCTGATTAATTTTNCTTATGANAATGCCATTGAACGNGAAAANACNTANGCGTTTCAGGAATTTCANCACAANAAATATATTTTGCAGTCNATTTTATATATNAATNCGGGATTGTTTGAGNAGGACGAAAGCAGTTTTTTNAAGANANCGGAAAANTTTACCACTCCGCTAGCTCTTTATCGGACAGACGGAGAATGTCTCGTGTCCAATACGGCTGTGCCGCCGGATACGGTTGGTTTTGATGGGAGTTTTTGGGGCAATGAAGGCATGGTTTGTAAAGTGTGGCAAAAGGATGAGAACACTTATATTTATGTTTCCGCATGCGTCAGTCAGGGTGAGGACAGGATTGGTCTAGTGACGGAAACGGATATCAGTCTGGCGGTGGATACCCAGAGAAATATGATTGTCTATTTTCAAAAAATTTATCTGATCATTCTGGGCATTGGATTTCCCATTATTTTTCTTTTGACAAAGTGGTTTACAGGCTCTATCAAAAAAGTGGGGAAAGCCGCAAGGCGGATGGCAAAGGGGAATTATGCCGAGAGAATCCCTGTGGACAGGGCGGATGAAATCGGGGAGCTGGCAGCAGACTTTAACCTGATGGCGGAGCAGGTGGAGAAAAAGATTGAAGAATTGTCCGAGATGGCAAGGCAGAAGGAAGATTTTGCAGCAAATTTTGCCCATGAATTAAAGACGCCATTGACATCCGTCATCGGCTATGCAGATATGCTATACCAGAGGGAGCTGCCAAGGGAGCAGGTGAAGGGGGCTGCGGAGTATATTCTGAACGAGGGCATGAGGCTGGAAGCCCTATCTTTAAAGCTGATGGATTTGTTTGTGTTGGATAAGCAGGATTTTGTATTGGAGGAGATATCAGTAAGGGATATGTTTGAAAATTTCGCCCAGGGTATGGAGCCTTTGTGCAAAAAGCAGGGAGTACGGCTGCATATGGATATGGAGGAGAGCTGTATCAAGGCGGATTATGACCTTTTTAAGACCATGATATTGAATCTGGCGGACAACGCCATTAAGGCGGATTGCACCGACCTTTGGATAGAGGGGAAGGCGGACAAGGACAGATACCGGATTGTGATTTGGGACAACGGAAAAGGGATACCCACCGAGGAACTAGGGAGGATTACAGAAGCCTTTTATATGGTGGATAAATCAAGGGCAAGGAAACAGCATGGCGCAGGTCTGGGGCTGGCATTGGTATCTAAAATTGCGACAATCCACAAGGCGGAGATGAAGATAGAGAGCGATGGGAAAAGCGGAACCAGAGTTTCTCTTGTATTACAGCGATTTTCTGAGTCAGAGTAAATTTTCACATTAAAAAACGGGGTATTAAGACAGCCTAGAAACGAGGTTTTCATGAATCATAAATATAATGTTATCACATTGTCTGCCGCCCTTATTTTTATTGCGTGCAGCATGGCGGGAATGAGTTTCATTTTGAAAATAAGAGAGAAACAGCTCCTTGGGCGGAGCGGTGAGGTGGTGATGGATTCCCCTGTTCTGGCATGGCAGAGAACTTTGGACAATATGGAAGGTGAGAAAGAAGGAGAAATCGGAGTCCTCAGGCCGCAGCTTACCATGGAACAGGTGGAGGATGTGGTCATAAGTTGGAACAGCCGTAAGAATCTATTTTTGCACAATCCCGTGGAAGGGCAGCTTACTATGGAAGAGGCAATCCAGGCAGGGACGGATTGGCTGGTGGAGATGGGATATTCTCGGGAAGAACAGGAATCTGAAAAACCTTTTCGCATCAAGGCAACGCTTGCCATAGGAGTAGGGGAAAGCGGTGTAGGAACACCATTGGAAGCGTATTACAGTATGTGGAGTCTGTGGTTTTTAAATGAAACCATATCTGTCCGATTGGATTTGAATGCCGTTACCGGAAGAGTGTGGGGCGCTCAAATCACTTTAGAGGAAGGAGTATTCTCTGATGATGATGGGGAAGCGGACTTGAAGCGATTTGTGGAATTGGCAGGGCTGCAGCTTGAAGCAAACATTATTATGGTGGATACGCGGTATAACAAGATTACGATTCCCATAGAAGGAAACAATTTGTATGCCCAACGTATGCAGTGCCAGCTTGTGGAATCGGATTATTTTGAGACGGGGGGGCGGACATCGGAGAACAAAGCCACACAGTATAGAAGTTATCAATTATTTTTCCCATAAAAAATTTACAGCAATAACACAACTTTGCTGAAAGCAGGACACAACACCCGAGTAAGATAGAGATATCTTATTCGGGTGTTTTTCTTAAATTAAGAATCTTTTCATACATATTTAGTTTTTCTTAATGTGTTTAAAAGATGTTTTGGAGAATGTCAGTATAAGATGATGATATATTCAAGCTCTGAAGTATAAACATGAGTAGCAGCGAAAAATGAAGTTTCGCAATTGCTTAAGATAAAACAATAGAGAAGGGAGCAATACTTATGACAAACATTGCAGCCTGCAAACCCAATGAAGGCAAGCAAATTATGATTCGCACAAAGGATTATGGCATGATTGCAAGATATCCCATAAAAACCCATGTGGTGATGAGCAATGAAGACTTGTTTCAGCTGATGGACAAATATGTGGTGGGAAAGGTGTGTAAAGAGGATTATGTATTTATCAGCGAGAAATTAATTGCAATCTGTCAGGGCAGGGCATTTCCTATAGAGGACATTCATCCCCGGCCTCTGGCAAAGTTCCTTTGCAGATTCGTTTATCGTTCTCCCTACGGCATCGGGCTGGGTTCTCCGTGGACTATGGAGCTGGCTTTAAGGGATGCGGGAACTCTCAAAATTTTGGCGGCTTCGGTCTGTTCCGCCATCACCAAGGTATTTGGCATGCGGGGCGTTTTTTATCAGATTGCCGGAGCAAAGGCAAGAGCCATTGATGGTCCTTGCGACTGCACCATTCCGCCTTACAATCATTATGCTAAAATGGCACCGGCGGAACCCAATCAGGTGGCGGAAAGGCTTTCTGCATATATTGGCTGCCCGGTGGTTATTATAGATGCCAATGACCTGAATGTGGAAGTGCTTGGAAAAAGCAGCATAAGTATTCCCACAGCCTTCTGCAGGCAGGCCTTTGGGGACAATCCTCTGGGGCAGTCGGCGCAGTCCACGCCCATTGCGGTGGTGCGGATGATATGATATCAGATTAAAAATATAATTAAGGGTTAGTAGAAATCACCACCGTTTTATGATAGAATAAATGAGGTGGTGGTTTTGTTTATCAAATTGTAGAGCTTTTGAAAAGTATTATTTTATAATGGAAAATATGGAGAGGGAAGATGGCAGAGAACAAGATAGTTCTTTCTAAAAATGATTTTATACTTCAACCAGCATCTCGAAGAGTTAAATTATTCAACATAATAGGTGGGATAATGATAGTTATATGTATGGTTTGGGTACTCATAGAAATCTTTCCGCTTTTTGAGGCAAGATTCGTTTATAATATGCAGATAAGCATGAAAGATACGATTCTTATGTGGTTTTTCCTGGCTGTAGCATTATTTTTCATTGTGTATGCATTTGGCATATTTCTGATGCCATTCATAACAAGATATAAGATACGCAGGGCTTATAAAAAATCTGATAAAACGAGTGTTATAAGAATAGAATTTGAGGAAGAAGGAGTTGTTGCTAAGCAATCTCAGCAAGGTGTTTCGGCGGAAATGCGATATGCATATTCCATTATGGATGGCTATATAGAAAAAAGTAATGCAGTATATATAAAGCTGAATCTCTATAAATCAAAATATTATCTTGTGCTTGATGACGATGCCTACTTGGAAGGAAGCAAGGAAGAGTTGGTGACATTTCTTGAAAGTAAGGAAATCAAGCATTTGTAGAAATAAGTAATAGGAGAAGACGGATTTTATTTTACATGCAGGTATATATTTCTAATTGCAACCTATATCACCTTGCGTTATAATTTGAGTATGAGAACTATTCAAAGGAGGAAGCGTTATGAATTTAGTCATTACCATGAGCCGCAGATTTGGAACGGGTGCTAGTGTGATTGCGCAAGAGTTGTCAGAGAAATTGGGAATTCCCGTGTATGACAAGGCTTATATTGAACATGAACTGCAGGGTAATGACTTTGCCTCCGAGACGGAAATTATAAAGAAGCTGGCGCAGGAATCTTGTATTATTCTGGGACGCTGTGCGTCTGAGATATTGAAAGATCAGATGAATGTGTTTAATGTGTATGTCAGTGCAGCTAAGGAAGACCGCATTCAGAGGATTATGAAGAAGGAAACCCTTTCCTATGAAGAAGCAAAAAAAATGCTGGAAAAGAATGACAGAGAAAGAGCTGATTATTATTATGAGCATACAGGCAAGGTCTGGGGTGATGTGAACAATTATCATATGATTCTGGACACGACTACCTTGGGAATAGAGAACTGTGCAGATATTATGATCCGGTACTTTGAGAGGGTGGAGATTATCTGAGCTTTTTTTGTTTTTCATGCTTTAAGTTATGGAGAATAGGCATTTCTGCTTATTCTCTACGCATTGGGTATTTTTGTCATTGAGGGCTCTCCTGTTCTTGATATAATCACTGCCATCTTCAAAAACCGATTGGTAAAGTCAGAAAAATCATAAAATATANCATATAATAAANCATCATAANAGCCATAAAACCTGANACATAAAATCAAATAAATCATATGAAAATCTGCATAAAATCAACAATATTGTCCCCAAATAAGATAACAATCTACCGAAAGCAATATTAAAATAAATCAATCAAAAGGATAAAATAGATACTTGCAGAACTGCCTTCCAAGTGTTAGCATAGAACAATAAGTTCTGCTAAAGCAGACGAGGGAGGTAATATTGTGAAAAAACCAAGCGTTCGTGAAAAATACGGAAAAACTTACTTTATGCCGCCGGAGGTGACATATGATTGGGTGAAAAAGGACACCATTGAAAAAGCCCCTATCTGGTGCAGCGTGGACTTGCGCGACGGCAATCAAGCATTGGTGGATCCTATGGGATTGGAGGAGAAGCTTAAGTTTTTTAAGCTTTTGGTAGAAATCGGATTTAAGGAGATTGAAGTAGGATTTCCGGCTTCTTCTGATACAGAATATAATTTTATCCGGGCATTGATTGAGCGGAATATGATTCCCGATGATGTGACGATTCAGGTGCTGACTCAGGCAAGGGAGCACATTATCCGCAAGACTNTTNATGCGGTAAAGGNCGCCCCTAGGGCAGTGGNTCATCTCTATAATTCCACTTCCGTGGAGCAGAGGGAACAGGTATTTAAAAAGGATAAAAAGGCAATCAAAAAGCTGGCGGTGGACGGCGCTGCGCTTCTTAAAAAGCTGGCTGATGAAACGGAGGGCAATTTTATTTTTGAATACAGCCCTGAGAGTTTTTCCCAGACAGAGGTGGATTATGCTTTGGAGGTCTGCAATGCGGTGCTGGATGTGTGGAAACCGGATGCTGACCATAAGGCTATTATCAATCTGCCCACCACAGTTCAGGTGGCAATGCCCCATGTATTTGCCTGCCAGGTAGAGTACATGAGCAAGCATATGAAATACAGGGAAAATGTGGTTTTAAGCGTTCATCCCCACAATGACCGAGGCTGCGGTATCAGCGATGCGGAATTTGGTATTTTGGCCGGGGCTGACAGAGTGGAAGGAACCCTTTTTGGCAACGGCGAGCGCACCGGCAATGTGGATCTTGTGACAGTAGNCNTGAATATGGTATGCCATGNGGTAGAGAGCGGATTGGACTTCTCCCATATTATGGAAGTGAGAGAGGCTTATGAGGNNTATACAGGAATGAAGGTTCATGAGCGCACGCCCTATGCNGGAGATTTGGTGTTTACTNNATTTNCCGGNTCCCATCAGGATGCTATCAGCAAGGGCATGGCGTGGNTAAAGGACGGAAAGAGCGGANAACGCTGGGATGTTCCCNATCTTCCCATTGACCCGGCGGATGTGGGCAGGGAATATGAGTCCGATGTTATCCGCATCAACAGCGTATCCGGCAAGGGCGGTGTAGCGTTTGTGCTGAAGCAGCAGTTTGGCTTTACTCTGCCTGNCGCCATGAAGGNAGNGGTGGNCNATNTGATCANGGGCGTNTCTGACAGAAGNCATCAGGAATTNCTGCCCAAGGAAATTTTTNCGATTTTTGAAGNAAATTACATTCATCCCAGAACCATTTTTAATATCCCTGAGTGCCATTTCAAGCAGGAAAACGGGATTCAGGCCCAGGTAACAATGGAGCAAAACGGCGTAAGCCGGGTGATTACCACTCAGGGCAACGGCCGTCTGGATGCAGTCAGCAATGCCATTAAGACCTTTTTCGGCATACAGTACGAGCTGTCCATATATGAGGAACACGCTATTTCCAAGGGTTCCGCATCCAAAGCTGCCGCTTATGTGGGCATTATGCAGGGCGGAAAGCTGTATTGGGGCGTAGGCGTGGACGAGGATATCATCAAGAGTTCCATTGCAGCATTAGTGTCCGCCGCTAACAAATTGACTGCAGAACAGCATATCACGGACGGCAGGGAAGAGCGGCTTGTGGAAATTATCAGTTACATCCAGCAGCATTATGAGGATATTACTTTGGATGCTTTGTCCGACAAATTCCATTTGTCCAAACCCTATCTTTCCAAGTATATCCGGGAAAAGGCAGGGATGACTTTTCAGGAGGCGGTGAAGCAGGAGAGGATGAAGCGGGCCTGCACCCTGTTAAAGGAAACTACCCAGAGCGTGGAGGCTGTGGCAGAAAAAGCAGGTTACGATAATGTGGAGCATTTTAACAGGCTCTTTAAAAAGCTTTATGGTATGACTCCTCTGCAGTACAGAAAAGGGAAATAGATAAAAATAAGTTAAAATTGTGTGAAAAGGCTTCACATTTTTAGAGAAATGCTGTAAAATAAGGCGGTATGCGTAAGATACGCATGAGGAAGGAGATATTTTCCAATGTCTGGAAAGAAAAATGTACAGCAAAATACAGATCAGAAGGTTGTTACAAAATATGATTTGAAGATGCAGAGAAGAAAGGAAGAAAAGGAGCAGCAGCAGAAGCAGGAGCGCGTTCAGCATGTGATTGGCATAGCGCTGGTTGTGGCGCTGATATGTCTGGTGGCTTCTTTTCCCATCCGCACTTATCTGGCGCTTCATGAGACCTATGTGAAGATTAACGGGGAAAACATTAACCGAATGGAGTTTGACTACTACTATAATCTGACAAAGACCAATTATCTGAATCAATATGGCTATTATTTTAGCATGATAGGGTATGATGTCAATGCAGATCCCGCTACAATGATGTATTCGGAAACCTTGACCTTTAAGGATTATTATGAGAGTATGACTGTGGATGCCATGAAGCAAAACAAAGCATTGCTGGCAGAGGCAAAAGCGGAGGGCTTTTCCTATGATACCTCACAGGAGTATGCGGAGTTTGAAAGAGCCTTGAAGGAGGCGGCGGCAGCAAATGAGACTTCCGTAAAAAAATATGTACAGCAGCAGTATGGAGCTTATGCTACCCTGGGCAGGGTCAAGAAATATATTGAAGAATCTATTTACTTAAGTGCTTATTATGAGCATTTGACGGAGGTGAAGAATCCTTCTGATGAGGAAATAGAGTCTTATTATGCGGAAAATAAGGATAGTTATGATTCTGTGGATTATCGGATGTCCACAATTACGGCTGAATTGCCTACAGAGCCTACAGAATTGGCGGATGTGGCTGGCAACAGCAGCGAGACTGCAGCTACAGATGGCAGCAATACAACGACCGAGCCTTATGAGCCTTCACAGGCGGAAATTTCCAAGGCTATGGCGGATGCCAGAGCTTTGGCGGACATAGAGCAGACAAGTATTGCAACGAATGGCCAGCGAAATCAGGGGGTTCGGAGAGGACGGATTAATTCTATAGTTGGCATATGGCTTTTTGAGGAGTCTCGGAAACCGGGGGACACTACGATTATCGAAGATATGTCGAATCATAGTTATTATGTGGTGGCATTTGAAGCTCGTTACCGTAATGAAAAGCTTCCTGTAAATATTCGGGCGCTGGTTACTGATACCATGGACGGTCAGGCGATTCTGGATGAGTGGAATGCCGGCGAGGCTACGGAGGAGAGTTTTGCCGAATTGTGCAAAAAATACAGTACTGACAATACGGCAGAGGACGGCGGTTTGTACGAAGGCCTTACGGGGACGGATATGGACGAAGAGCTTGCTGCATGGCTGTTTGACGAATCAAGGAAATATGGGGATGTGACCACCATGCCGGATGAATATGGTGACACATATGTCATTTATTATGTGGGCATAGGGGATGGAGATCCCGAGTGGAAGGCAGATGTAAGAAGCGCTCTTTTAAACCAGACTATGTCGGATTATATTGCCAATATTACGGAAAAGGTTACGGTTGAAGATCCCAAGGGTCACTTAAATTATTTAAAGGTGCAGGCAGCCGAAGAAGAAGGCCAACAGGAGAATTCTGAAGGAGAGTCGGAAACCCAGCAAGATGTTGATGGTTCTCAAGGAGCCACAGACTCACAGGAAAGTACCAATGCGGCACAGTAGGCAAGGAATTAGTATAAGAGTATAAGATAGGGCAGGGCTGTCACATTATGGTATGGAATTTGGCATTCACTCATAATGTGACAGCTTCTTTTCATAAAGTATAGTGTGAAAATCCTAATGGAAGCAAGAAAGAAAATGTGATATACTTTTCAAAGGAATGTTTCAGAATGGAGGCAGCATGAAGATCAGCGATATGAATCCGCANGAAAAAGTGGNATATATGCAGANTGAGCCGATTCCGCATCTGGTCTGCCAGATGGCGGTGCCCACGATTATCAGTATGCTTGTGACTTCCTTTTATAATATGGCGGATACTTTTTTTGTGGGCAAAATAAATACACAGGCTACGGCGGCCGTGGGCGTGGTGTTTTCNGTGNTGGCGNTGATTCA
>WFLX010143488.1_pt1 | contig 42688 bp, 50 predicted proteins | sample 4967041 | NCBI WGS metagenome assembly WFLX01 (sample SAMN12857096, study PRJNA449069) | gut metagenome | isolation source: stool from male and female vole | host: Microtus ochrogaster | place: USA:Florida | collected 2017
AGCGGCTGACGCCTGCGGAACAGGTTTTGTTATCGGTGCTTTTGCTGCCGGCTGTTCTGTGTCGTATACTTCGCCTTGGTTTTCCGTTGCCGTTTCTTCCGGTTCACCTTCCTCGTTTTCCTCAACGATAATTGAATTGAACTCATCTTCAAAAAAATTTTCGTTCATATTCGCCGCTATCATATATAAGGCAAAACACCCACTGAATGACAATACAAAAATAATTATCAGTACTCCGAAGTTAAATCTTACTCTTGGTTTTTTGCGTTTTCTGTTTGATACTGTACGTATACTTTTATTTTTATCCATATTTTCTCCATAATTAATATTTTAATAAATTTAANGCCGNGTTTCACAGCACTATATATTATTATANCTTGNTTAAGCATTNTTTTNAAGNAGNTNTTAGGATTTNTNTTTTTAACTTTTNATAATNTTGTACATAATATNTTTTTCCTTGANTTNAATGAACNNNNATGATATAATTATATAATAACAAATATGCTGTACTTTCGGGAGGGATTTTTTATGATTTGCATAAAATGCAGAAAACCAATGCGAATTGGTGAATTCAGAATGGAACAGCACAGTACTGACAATGGTATATATCACGCTTATCCGGTAGCGGCATGGTATGAGAACGGTGAAAAATACTGCGAAACTCCTCAAAATTCAACGCTTGGATTTTATTGTGCAGACTGCGGAATGATGGCAGGCATTTTTCAGTATACGAAACCCGTCGGTTTCATAGGACGCTTCAACAAGGATTTTGACGATAATATTGATGTTCTGCCTGTTAAAGTATGTCCGGAATGCAGTGCAGAAATTGATATGGATTATCCGAGATGTCCGAATTGTGGCTATATTTATGAATCAATANGAATNTGNANGGAATTAAACAATGCAGGACGAAAATACAGAAGTAANTCAGCGTACAAGATATTATCTGATAGACTATGAAAATGTTCATCAGGCAGGATTTGAAGGCATTGAAAAACTCACATCTAACGACTGTCTGATAGTATTTTATACGACAAATGCCGAAACGCTTACTTTTTCACTCTATGAAAAACTTGTTTCATGCAAAGCAGTTATTCAGCTATGTAAAGTAAAATGTGGTGGAAAAAACGCCCTTGATTTTCAGCTTTCGACTTTTCTTGGCTATATTCTTGGCAAAAATCCTGATTCAGACTGTCATATTATCAGTAACGACAAGGGATACGAATATATAAGGAATTTCTGGAAAGAAAGAAATATAAAAATAAAAATATCGTCTGATATTTCCGGAACTGTTCAGAAACTCCTGCCTGCTGTTGTTGCTCCTGTTCAGCCTGCTCCGACTGACAAAGCTGAAACAGATTTTGATAAGGCTGTAAAACCTCTGAATTTATCGAAAGAAAATAAAAGTGTTTTATTGAAAATCTATAGTGATTCAGCAATTATAAAAGATACTTCAAAAAGAAAACAATATATATGCAACAAAATAATGCAGAAATTTGGAAGTGATAAAGCAAGTAAGTATTATAAAACTATAAAACCGTTAATAAAATAGCGGTTAATATATAAATAAAGGAGCTTAAAAAATGACCTACAAAGAAAGTTTTATTAAATTTATGGTGGACTGCGGTGTGCTTACGTTCGGCGAGTTCACTCTTAAGAGCGGAAGAAAAGCCCCCTACTTCATCAACTGCGGTAACTACAAGACAGGCACTCAGCTTGCAAAACTCGGTGAGTATTACGCTGAATGTATCCACGCAAACAATATCCCTGTAGAGACACTTTTCGGACCTGCATACAAGGGTATACCGCTTGCTGTGTCTGCCGTTGTGGCACTCAGCAATAAGTTTGGTGTAGACGTTTCGTACTGTTTCGACCGCAAGGAAGCCAAAGACCACGGTGAAGGCGGTATGTTTGTAGGAAAGACTCTCACAGACGGCGAAAAGGTCGTTATAATTGACGATGTTATGACCTCCGGAAAAGCTCTCCGTGAGTCTATGCCCAAGCTTAAATCTGCCGCAGACGTTGACGTTACAGGTATGGTAATCACCGTTGACCGCATGGAAAAAGGTACAGGCGAACTTTCAGCCGTTCAGGAAGTAAAACGTGATTTCGGCGTGACTGTATACCCGATAGTTACTATGGAAGACATCATTGATGCTATAAAGAACGACATAGTTTCCGGCAAGGAATACCTCGACAAAATGCTTGAATACAGAAATACATATGGTGTATAAAAACAAGGCACGGATTTTAAAAAAGTCCGTGCTTTTCTGTCAGATATCAACAAATCCCCGATATCCTTCACATTTATTTCTTAAATCATACTCACTGCAAAGGAAAGTTTCCTGCCTGTGTGTAAAATTTTCGTCACCAAGATACTTAAAATAATCTTTCTTGCTGTTTACTTTAAGACAGTTTTCCTTGCATTCACGGTAACACATCATGCTCCCGAACTCATTTTGTCCATATGGTGAATATTCTGAATACTGACAAGTAAAACATGACTTGATATAATAATCCGATTTTATTTTCCGGCATATATCTGATAAGGCACTTTCAAAATCAAGAGTATTTTTTTCACTGCTGTAACGTTTTCCGTCAACATACAAACTGAAATCCTTAACAATCGTGTCATCATAATAAAGCCTTATACTATCAAACATAATAATGCCCTGATGCTTATTCATATCGTGTTCAACAAGCTGAAATGATATATTAATAGTTCCAGTAATTTCAATTGAATCACTTTTGCGAACTATGTGTACAGGAATTTCCACATCAAGTGTGTATCTTTGAAGTCCATAAAAATATGTTGGTATGCGGTTGCCGTATTTATCAATAACATCACCGTGAAACTTAATAACATGAAATTTATCTTCAATTTCGTCCGACTGTTCTGTACTTTCATATTCAAAGTCAATGATATCAGTTTCGCTACAGAATCTAAAACCGTCCAATGTAAAAGATAGTTCAACACCATCATTTAATATTTCAATATCGGTATCATGAAATTTGTCCTTGTAATGTGCTTTCCATATCTGCATAATTTTCTCCTTTCACTAATTTAATCAGATATTCTGTTGTTTCGTCCTCAAATTTTCTTTCATTTGTAATATGAAATCCATGTCTTTTATAGAATGAAATTGCCTTTGTATTCTTTTCCAAAGCCCACAAAAATTCAATTTTATGATTAGTCAAAGCGTAATCCAACAATACAGAACCGATTGACTGTCCCTGCAATACCGGCTCAACAAATAATTTTTTAATTTCATGTTCGTCAATGCTGATAAAACCTTTTATAACTCCGTCGTCATAGACATATGTATTCTTTATCATATCCGGATTACATTGATATTTTTCTGTTTGAGTAGCGACCCGAAGTTCATTAAAATAGTATTGGTCATTTCTGAATATAGGATAAAAATTTAGTCTGTAATTAAAGATTTCAATTTCAGCGATTCGTGAAAAATCTTCCTGTCTTGCTTTTCTTATGTAATTCATATTGTTACCTCTGTTTATAAAGTTTTCTGATATCCCTGTCATAGACATAATCCGGCATTATATCAATTTCAATAACAGTCCATTGATAATTTCTGCAAAGTAATTCAATAAAATTATCTGTTTCAACATCATGAATATTTTCTGTTGTTTCAAGCTGTTTTTTCATTTCGGAAAAACTTACTGACTTTCCTGATAAAATAGTGTTCCCTTTGTAGTATTCAATTTCAATTATCATAATTTTTCAGTCCATTCCGCTTTTTTGTTTGGTAAATTATAGCATACATTTCCTGAAATGTCAATAAAAAACCGCTCCCCGAAAGGAACGGTTTTAATATTTTTATTNGAATATCATAAGCAGAACCTGTGATACAATAACCACTGCAATAAGTGCTACCGGANATGTAGCGGNATAAGCAGAAGCAACATNTTCTGTACCTGCTGTACTGATGAGAGTACCAAGAGCAGGNGTNGAAGTCATACCGCCTGNGNTTGAACCGAGATTATTGAGCAGGCTGAGTTTGAGAACGTACTTNGCAAAGATNAATCNGATAATCATCGGAACTATTGTCATGATTACGCCATAGAGGAAGTAAACAGCCTTGAAGTGTTCAACGAAGCTTGCACCGCCTGAAACACCTGCACCGATAAGGAAAAGCATAAGTCCGAATTCACGGAAAACTTTCAGTGTGCTTTCCTTTGGAGTAACGGACATTGCACCGAAGTTTCCGAAATGTCCGAAGATAAGGGAAACAAGCAGACAACCACCTGTTGTAGTGAGTGAGAAGTTACCGAACTTGATTGAACCAACGAAGATACCGACAATTGAAGCAAGTGCGAAAGGCATAAAGCCGAACTCGTCCATTTCAATAAGTTTCCTGTTTGTTTTTTTCCTTGAACCGCTGTCAGCAGTGATAAGCTTTTCACGTTCTTTTGACATATCAGCATTCATGAACTTTGGAACAAGCTGAACAAACAGAACAACACCGATTACGCCGAAAAGATAAGCAATACCGTGACCAACTGTTACAAGGTCCTCAAGGATTTCGCCATTCGGACGGCTTGCTACAGTTGCCTTTGCAGCAGAGAATGCAGGTGTACTTGTAAGAGAACCGGAGAGAAGTCCGACAAGCATTGAAGCGATATTTTCAGTCGGGTCACCGGAAACGCCCTTGTCAATGAGAATACAGCCGCCGCAGGCAAGTCCGCCGGCAATAATTACGACAAGTGCAAGAAGTACATAAGACTTGAAATTTTTCTTGAAGTTGCCGAAGAAGTTAGGTCCTGCAATGAATCCGACAGACGTTACGAATAATATAAGTCCAAGATTTTCAATGATTTTCAACGCACTTTTTACATAAGTAGCATCGCCGACTATAAGGTTATCACCGAGATTCTTGTAAAAGAAACAGCCGTAAAGAAGTGAAATGATGAATACTCCGGCAGTACCGAGTGAAACGCCCTTGACAGTAATTCTGCCGAGCAGGTAGCCCACAGTCGTAATCAAAAAGACTGTAAACATGAGGAAAGTTATTTCTTTGATACNAATAGAAAANTTTCCCGCTGAGATTAATTNCATANTATACAACCTCTTTNTATTAANNTTTCCGTGATATTGTATATTTTTTGTGCAATATCACAATATGTATATAACCGCACAAACCGACGAACACAAAAAATGCCCGTCGGTTTTAGTGGATTATAATTAAATTGAATGATTACTTTGATTTTCTTGCATAGTGCGGAAGAAGCATAGGTGAAACCTTGCCTGTGTCAACACCAACAGAATCAAGCTCTGCATTGAACTTATTGATATGTTCAAGAGTGAGATTTTCGGGAACAGCTGTTTCCTTAGCCTTGGCAGCTGCGTAGATACCTGCGTTTCTGCCGAATACGATAACGTCAAGGAGTGAGTTACCCATAAGTCTGTTTCTTCCGTGAATACCACCTGCAACCTCACCGGCAGCAAAGAGATTTTGAACAGTAGTAGCACATTCGTCAGTGATGTCGATACCGCCATTCTGATAGTGGAGTGTCGGGAAAACAAGAATAGGTTCTTTACGGATATCAATGCCGTACTTGCCGAACATTCTAAGCATTGCAGGGATTCTCTTTTCAATAGTACCCTCGCCGTGAATAAGTTCTATCATAGGAGTGTCAAGCCATACAGCCTTACCGAGATTTGTTTCAATACCCTTGTTTCTTGCAGTACATTCACGGATAATTGAAGAAGCTGTTACATCACGAGTTTCAAGCGGATTCATGAAAACTTCACCGTCGATATTAACAAGCTTTGCACCGAGTGAACGAACCTTTTCAGTAACTAAAGCACCGAAAATCTGCTCCGGATAACCTGTACCTGTCGGGTGATACTGGAGTGTATCAACGTCACGGAGCTTTGCGCCTACTCTGTAGCCGAGGATAAGACCGTCAGCAGTTGCACCGTAGTGGTTGGAAGTCGGGAATCCCTGATAGTGCATTCTGCCTGCACCGCCTGTAGCGATAACAACAGTCTTAGCTCTTGCAACGAGAAGTTCCTTTGTTTCCATGTTCATGAGAACAGCACCGGCAGCCTTGCCGTTTTTGTCAAGAATGATTTCAACAGCAGCAGTAAAGTCGATTACCGGAATACCTCTGTTAAGAACTTCGTNTCTGAGGGNTCTCATAATTTCAGCACCAGAATAGTCCTTAGCGGCGTGNATTCTCTTTCTTGAAGTACCACCGCCATGAGTTGTAATCATAGTACNGTCAGCTTCCTTGTCAAACTCAACGCCGAGCTTGTTGAGCCACTGAATAGCTTCAGGAGCTTTTGTAACAAGCTTTTTAACGAGTTCGGGCTTTGCAGCAAAGTGACCACCGCCGAAAGCGTCAACATAGTGAATAGCCGGAGAATCATTAGGCTTGTCAGCAGCCTGAATACCGCCCTCAGCCATCATTGTGTTAGCGTCACCGATACGGAGCTTTGTAACTATCATAGCCTTAACGCCGGCTTCGTCAGCTTCGATTGCACATGAAGAACCTGCACCGCCGCCGCCTATAATAAGTACATCTGTATCATAGTCAGGGTTTGATAAATCTACGTCAGCAGGATTTATTCTGCTGTGACCCTGAAGAAGTTCTGCGAGCTGTGTCGGAACTTTTCCGTCCTTGTTCACACCTGCTTTAAGTACGCTGAACTGGTCCTGTCTGTAGTCGGGGTGAAATTCAGCAAGGAGAGTGTCCTTTTCTTCTGCTGTCATTCTTCTGGGTTCAAGAGCTGCATTTTCAGCTCTCTTTTCAGCAACTATTTTTGCAAGCTCATTAAGCTTATCAATTTTATACATTTTCGCTCCTCCTTACTTTTCAATTTCACGATGGTTATAAAGGTCTTTGACTTCCTGAACGTTGTCAACAGACTTAGCCATGAGTTCAGCAATCTTTTCGTCAAAGATACCTTCATTGATTTCGTTTACACGGTCAGCAAGGTGTCCGCACTCAGGAGCTATGTACTTGCCGTTTAAACGTCTTGCGAGCATAGCAACCTGTGGGTGAGAAATTCCGGCAGGACAGCGTGAAGAACATACACCGCACATTACGCAGTCAAAAGATTCTTCAGCACACTTTTCATATTCGCCTCTCTGAGCGTAAGCAATATACTGCATTGTATTGAGTTCCTGAGTACAAGCCTTTGTGCAGGCATTACAGCCGATACAGCTGTAGATTTCGGGATAAAGCTGCATCATAATCTGTTCATTGGGCTTGATTTCCTCGATATTGTAAATCTGCTTTACAAGTGGGAAGAAAGGAAGTGTAGCAACATACATACCTTCCTGCACTTCTGTCTGACAAGCGAGACAGGCATGAAGTTCCTGCTTATCCTTGATTCTGTAGATAGTAGCACAAGCACCGCAGAAACCGTTACGGCAGCCGCAGCCTCTTACGAGTTCGTAGCCGGCATATTCCATAGCCGTCATTATAGTCAATCCTGCCGGCACCTGATACTTCTTGCCGAACAGGTAAACGTTTAACATATTTTCCATGTTCAATACTCCTTATTAATATTCGTCAGGCAGTTCGCCGAGCTTGTCGAAACGGAAAACAGGTCCGTCCTTGCAGACATACTTGTCACCGATGTTGCAACGTCCGCACTTGCCTACTGCACACTTCATACGAAGTTCCATAGTTGTATAGACCTGAGTTTCTGTGAAACCGAGGTCCTTAAGACCTGCAAGTGTGAATTTAATCATAATCGGAGGTCCGCAGATAAGAACTGTCTTGCTGAGTGACGGATTAAGTTCCTTTACATAGTTGGGAACGAAACCTACATGACCGTCCCAGCCTTCCTGTTCTCTGTCGATAGTGAGGTTTACAGTTATACCTTCATCTTTCATCCACTCGTCAAGAATTTCCTGATAGTCAACGAGGTCGTCCTTTGAACGTGAACCGTATATAATCTGAACGTCACCATAGTTTGCACGGTTATCACGTACATAGTTGATTACCGAGCGGAGCGGTGCAAGACCGATACCGCCGGCGATAAAGAGTAAATCCTTGCCCTTGAGGTCTGTTTCAACAGGGAAATGATTTCCATAAGGACCTCTTACAGTAATCTGCTGACCGACTTCCATAGCGTGAAGCCATGTTGTAAGACAGCCACACTTTTTAATGCTGAANTCCATNANCTCCTNGTTNGTAGNNGAAGAAGNTATGGAAAACATACCTNCNCCCACNCCGGGAANGGAAAGCATTNCACACTGACCGGGCATATGTTCAAAAACTTTTCCGCTGACTGTTCCGTCTGCCTGTACGGCATTGACTCTGAAAGTCTTTACATCGGGAGTATCTGTTCTTATGTCGGTAACGACACCGATGTGCGGAATTAATGTATCATTAGTGTTCATTACTTAACCTCCAATGCTTTCATTACCTTGACGATGTTCATTGATATAGGACACTTGGAGAGACATCTTCCGCAGCCTACACAACCAAATTCGCCGTTATTGTTTGAAGGGAAATATACAAGCTTGTGCATGAATCTCTGACGGAAACGTTCAAGCTGAGAATTACGGATATTACCGTGAGCCATCTTTGTGAAATCAGAATACATACATGAATCCCAGCATCTGAAACGCTTTATGCCGTGACCGGTGTTAAAATCCTTGATATCATAACACTGACAGGTAGGACACACGAATGTACAAGTACCACAGCCGAGACAGCTTTCAGAAAGTTCAGCCCACTTTTCAGAACGGAAGTGTTCCATAAGCTTATCACCGCCGAATGCTTCGGTTGAGAGATTAGCAAGCGGAAGTTTTCCGATAATTTCCTTAGTTTTAGCCTTTACTTCATCAAGCTTAGCTGTATCACCTTCGCTGAGGAGATTTGAAACAGAGTCAACAAAAGCCTGACCCTTTTCATTGTTAGCCTTGAAGAGAACACTTTCACCGTCAAACCAGCAAGCAACATCTCCCTCCGGTTCAGTCGGGTCAATGCCGAAAGTACCGCAGAAACAGGTTTCAGCAGGTTTTGAACAAGCTATAGTCACAATAGTACCGTGGTCACGACGGTTCTTGTAATAGCTGTCAACGGGTTCACTGAGGAAAACTTTGTCAAGAATTGTAAAGCTTCTTGCGTCGCACGCACGGACACCAAACACAACAAAGTCCTCTGCTTCCTCACGTATATCAATAACTTCAATTTTCTTGCCTTCCATTTTGAAATCAGCAAGATTTTCAGTCTGAGGGAAGAAAAAGTCTTTTGCACTACGGAGTGTATTGAGGTTACTGCTGAGTTTCATACCGGATTCGTACTTCTTATACTCTGCCGCACCATCTGCACGGTCAGCCGGAATGTAAAGAGTCTGTTTTTCTGCAACAGCGTCAAAAAGCTGACTGAGATTTTCGAGAGAAATTTTAAGCATTACTCAACACCCCTTTCATGAACGATACTTGCTTCACAGTCGTCCTGTGTATAATCGTTGAGAGGAGCTTTTGAAGTAGTATCTGCTCCTGCCTGATACTCACCGTAAAGTGAATTTATATCCTNGNTAAACTTTCTGTTGAGGAGGTGAAGNNGAANATTCNGNGNACANACTCTTGAANATTCACCACAGTCTGTACATCTTCCGGCAACGTGNAAAGCANGGATAATATGGAACNTATTTTCCTCAAANCNGTCGGNAGNNGCCTTGTTTTCNNCTCCTNAATCGGGATNANTGAAAACACAGTTTTCACAGGTACAAGCCGGACAGACGTTTCTGCACGCATTGCATCTGATACACTTTGAAAGTTCGTTCCTCCAGAACTCATAACGTTCTTCAGAAGTCATATTTTCGAGTTTTTCGACCATATCAAAACGGTCTGCACCTGTAACGTCGCCGTCCTCGCCTATAAGTTCATCATAAGTAACGTGTTTCTTGCTCTTACAGCTGAGACACTTGTTGCTCATAGCTTCGGAAACGGGCATTGTTTCGTCACCGTAAATGGTGCTTATCTTAAGGTTATCGCCGTCTTTTTCAACGCCTGTGATACCTGTGATACCCTTAGCCTTGATTTTTTCAGCGTCAAGCTTTCCGTCGCTGGGAATACCTACAACATAGATATTTTCACGGTTTACCCTGTGTTCCTTAGTAAGCTGATTAAGGCTGTAAGTGTCGCATGGTTTGAGGAAAGCNAGGATTTTTCCTTCTTTTTTGCTTTCCTTGACGAGATACTTTGAAACGTTGGCAGATGTGAAATCGTCATAGACAAATTCTGCATCAATTTCCTCTGCACTTTCAAAAATCGCCGGAGTGATGTCGTAAGCAAATTCGCCCTTTTTCCAGCCGATAACACGGTTAACCGTGCCGTCTGCGAGAAGCTGTTTTGCCTTGCTTATTATTGCTTCCTGCATCTTAAATCCTCCAATCTGCGGTTAGGTCCGAGTTTCTTTACAGCTTCGGTGAATTCGTTCATAGTAGCGGCGAACTTAGCACCTTCAGCAGCAGAAACCCATTCTACTCTTGTACGGTCACGCTCAATGCCGAGAAAATCGAGCATACTGAAAAGAAGTGTCATTCTTCTTCTTGTGAAGTAGTTACCCGATGTATAGTGGCAGTCTCCGGGGTGGCAACCACAAAGAATAACTCCGTCAGCACCTTTCTGGAAAGCCCTGAGAATAAACATCGGATTTACACGGCAGGAACATGGTACTCTTATGATTTTAACGTTTGTCGGATAATTCAGTCTGTTTGTACCTGAAAGGTCAGCACCTGCATATGAACACCAGTTGCAGCAGAATGCGACAATCAGCGGCTGAAATTCTTTATTATCATTTACTTGCATATTGCGTCTACCTCCGCCATAATCTGACTGTTAGAGAAACCGTTAAGGTCCATAGCACCCGACGGACAAGCAACTGTACAAGCACCGCAACCCTGACATACAGCAGGATTAACACCTGCAACACGTCTGATAGCAGTTGTACGGTCGGGCATTCTGAATTCCTTGTCCTGATAAGTGATAGCACCATAGGGACAAACCTTTTCACAAGCTGAACAGCCGTTACACATCATTTCGTTTGAATGAGCAACACATGGGTTGCAGGTTATGCTGTCCTTGACAAGTAAGCCGATAGCCTTTGAAGCAGCGGCACTTGCCTGAGCAACAGTTTCGGGGATATCCTTAGGACCTTGACAAACGCCTGAAAGGAATATACCAGCTGTAGCACTTTCAACAGGACGAAGTNTTGCATGAGCTTCTGTAAAGAAGTCGTTTGTATCCATCTGAGTAGTAAGCATTGTTGCAAGCNGACGAGCAGTCTGGTCGNGTTCGATAGCAGTTGCAAGGACAACCATATCAGCATCAATATGAAGCTGTTCGTTTGAGATGAGGTCAGAAGCCTGAACATCAATAGTTCCGTCAGCCTTAGGTGTAACCTTACCAACCATACCCTTAATATAATGAACGTTGTACTGTTCAACGGCTCTGCGGTAGAACTCGTCGAAATTCTTACCGGGAGTACGTACATCTATGTAGAATACATAAACTTCTGTATCGGGATATTTTTCACGGATAAGCATAGCGTGCTTAGCTGTATACATACAGCAAATTTTTGAACAGTAAGGCTTACCCTTGCTGTCGTCACATCTTGAACCTACGCATTGTACGAAAACAATCTTGTGTGGGTGGGTTTTATCGGACGGTCTAAGAAGTGTACCACCGTTAGGACCTGCTGCATTCATAAGTCTTTCAAGTNCGANAGANGTCACAACGTCGGGACACTNATTATNTGCGAATTCATCATATTTGTCAAGCTTAATCGGATTATAACCTGTAGCAACAACGATTGCACCGTATTTCTGTTCAATGTATTCGTCCTGCTGATGATAGTTTATAGCACCTGCCGTACAAGCTTCGGCACACTTACCGCATACCTTGTCATTAACGTCTCCCTTGCGGAGTTTGAGACAGTAATTCGGGTCAATTGTTGCAACTTTCGGTACAGCCTGTGCAAAAGGAATATAAATAGCACTTCTGTTGTCAAGACCCATATTGAAAGCGTTGGGAACTTTTTTCATCGGACAGGCTTCTGTACAAANTCCGCAACCTGTACACTTTGTCTCGTCAACAAAACGNTTCTTTTTCTTTATAGTAGNAGTNAAGTTACCTACAAAGCCCTTTACTGCACTTACTTCGCTGAATGAATGAATAGTGATTTTTNCATTCTGTGAAGCCTCAACCATNTTAGGTNTANGAATACAGGCGGCACAGTCAAGAGTCGGGAAAGTCTTGTCAATCTGAGCCATTTTANCGCCGATAGTAGCTTCCTTTTCTACAATATCAACTTCAAAACCAGCGTCTGCAATGTCGAGAGCAGTCTGAATACCTGCAATACCGCCGCCGATTACCAACGCTCTTTTTGCAACAGGGCTTTCGCCTGCTGTAAGAGGTGTATTAAGGTGAACTTTAGCTATAGCGGCTTTACCGAGGATAACAGCCTTGTCGGTAGCTGTAGCAATTTCCTTGTGAATCCATGAACACTGTTCTCTGATGTTTGCGATTTCAACGAGATACGGGTTAAGTCCGGCAGCAGCAGCAGCCTTTCTGAAAGTATTCTCGTGCATTCTCGGTGAACACGAACATATAACAACGCCTGAGAGGTTATGTTCCTTGATAGCGTCCTTTACGAGATTCTGACCTGCTTCAGAACACATATACTGATATTCCTGAGAGATAACTACTCCGGGTTCATGACTGAGAGCCTCTGCAACAGCCTTAACGTCTACCGTTGCGGCGATATTAGTACCGCAGTGACAGACAAATACTCCTATTCTCTGCATATTATCTCCTCCTTACTTAGTATATTTTCTGAATGCCGTAACGATTGCCTGCTGAGGTAAATCTTCGTCGAGCATTTCGGGAATGTTGTCGGCAATAAGATGGTTGTTGCCCTGCTTACGAATTGCTGCGAGACGTACAGCCTCCACAACCTTTGCAGGTTCAACACTTCTCGGACATCTTTCAACACAGGCAAAGCAGGTGAGACATTTATAGATTGATTCTGATTTCATAAGTGTTTCAATGTCGCCTTTTTCAACCATGTATACGAACTGGTGTGGGTGATATTCCATCTCGTCGTATGACGGACAAGTGCCTGAACATTTACCGCAACGCATACATTTCAGAACGTTGACACCGCTGGAACGCAGAACCTGTTCCTTAAGATTATTATTCATTATTAGCCTCCTTTAAGCCGAGAGCTTCGGCAAGAAGTTCAGTGAAGTAATAGACGGGAAGTTCAGAGCCGGAATTCTTTTTCAGATTGTAAAGACAGAGCGGACAGGCAGTAATAATCATGTCTGCACCCTGCTCCTGAGCGGAATCCATAACTCTTGCACTTCTTTTTGAAGCCTGAGCCTTGTCCTCCATAGTTATGTAACCGCCGCAACATTCGTTACGCTGTGCATAAATAACGNGAGTNCNGCNGATAGNNCTNATAAAATCTTCAATGATTGTAGGATTTTCGGGGTCGTCCATAGCGAGAGCCTTGCTCGGACGGAGAAGCAGACAGCCGTAATAAGCAGCAATTTTCTTTCCCTTTAAAGGATTTACAACCTGCTTTTTAAGATTGTCAAAACCAACAACGTCACGGAGCATTTCAAGATAATGATATACAGTAGTTTCACCTGTATAAGCCTCATCAAGTTTAAGGTAATTGTTTACCTTTGCAGCCATTTCCTCATCATGGGAAATATCGTAATTAGTCTGCTTTATAACGTTGTGACAGGCTGAACAGACTGTCACAAGCGGTCTGCCGGCTTCTTTTGCGGCGTTGAGAGTTCTTACCGCAGAAAGTTTTGTAGCAATTTCATCTTTGGCTGTAGTGTACGCACCACCGCAACACTGCCAGTTCTCCGGTTCTTCAAGAGTAATTCCGAGAGCTTCGGCAGAAGACCTTGCATAAGCATCAAGGTCTTTTGCTTTGGTTCTGAGCGTACAGCCGGGATAATACGTGAAGGTATTCATTAGTACGCTTCCTTTCTATTAATTTTATGCCATTTCCTCAGGGTGAAAAANTTNGNCAAAACGTTCAGNCGNAANGAAACNGAGTTCTACANAGGCTTCTTTAAGGGAAATATTNNCCTTNANAGCTTTCTTTGCAGTCTTGGCAGCGTTCTCATAACCGATATATGGATTAAGAGCAGTAACAAGCATAAGGGAATTGTGGAGATTGTGGTGCATTTTTTCCTTGTTTGCCTTGATTCCTACCGCACAGTTCTTGTTGAATGAAACAATTGATTCAGCAAGCAGACGTGCAGACTGGAGGAAGTTATAAGCACATACAGGCATAAATACATTAAGTTCAAAATTACCCTGTGAAGCAGCCATACCTACTGCAACGTCGTTACCCATTACCTGAACGGCAACCATAGTAACCTGTTCGCACTGTGTGGGATTAACCTTACCGGGCATAATTGACGAACCGGGTTCGTTTTCAGGTATAAAGATTTCTCCGAGACCGTCACGAGGACCTGAAGCAAGCCATCTTACATCGTTAGCAATCTTCATCATATCAGCAGCGAGAGCCTTTAAAGCACCGTGAGCAAATACGATTTCGTCCTTTGAAGTAAGAGAATGGAACTTGTTAGGAGCTGTAACGAAAGTCTTTCCGGAAATCTGACTGATAGCTTCAGCAGCCTTTTCAGCAAATCCGGCAGGAGCGTTAAGACCTGTACCTACTGCTGTACCGCCGAGAGCGAGTTCTCTGAGTTCCTCAACAGAAGAAAGAAGCATTTTTCTGTCTTTTTCAAGAGAAGCTCTCCAACCGCTTATTTCCTGAGAGAACTTTATAGGAGTTGCGTCCTGAAGGTGAGTACGTCCGCTCTTTACAATGCCTTCGTTTTCTTCTTCAAGTCTTTTAAAAGTATCAATAAGAGTATCAACAGCCGGAATGACCTTGTCCTCAACGGCAATAACAGCAGCAATGTGCATTGCAGTCGGGAAAGTATCATTTGATGACTGGCTCATGTTGATGTCATCATTCGGGTGCAGAAGCTTTGCACCTGCGATTTCGTTTCCTCTGTTGGCGATAACTTCATTTGCGTTCATGTTTGACTGAGTACCGCTTCCGGTCTGCCATACAACAAGCGGAAAATGTTTATTGAGAGAACCGCTGATAACTTCGTCGCAAGCCTGAGAGATTGCGGAAAGTTTTTCGTCGGTCATTTTTTCCGGTTTAACGGCATGATTTGCGATAGCGGCAGCCTTTTTAAGAATGCCAAAAGCATGAGTGATTTCTCTCGGCATAGTTTCTATGCCTACGCCTATAAGGAAATTTTCATGACTTCTTTCGGTCTGAGCTGCCCAGTACTTGTCGGCAGGAACTTTAACCTCGCCCATAGAGTCGTGTTCAATACGGTATTCCATTAATATATACACTCCCCAGAAATTATTGATTTTGTTTTTATATGCGTATTCCATGACAGAATACAGCATAATTGACATAGTACGTTTTCTTCATACAATAATAAGTATAACAGCAAGTCAGGATAAATTCAAATGCAGTTTAAGAATATTGATATTCAGATATTGATATATTATTAACAATGAATAATGAACACCGTCAAATATACACAGAGTTATATGTCATACGAATATCAATATACATGAAAAAACTGTTTTGTTGCGTGTGGTTTACTGAAAACAAAGGCACTGTATTATGTATGATTATAATAAATTCCACAGATTTAACTGTAATAATAAGATAAATATGCAAATAAGTAACATATCATGTGTCACGAACATCATATAAAATAAGAATATTAAAATTCCGATTAATATATAATATATGAAAATGATTGACAATTATTTCACATTCTGCGTAAATTGGAAATACAGTTCCCGAACAGCAGTAAACCGTCCGGAAACTGTAAAATAATTGAAATCAGTCAGAAAGGATTTCTCTGAAATATGACTCCAGCGGTAAAGTAGCCCCCGAATGTTTTCCGTCGGGGACAATCCGGAAATTTTTATTTCCGAGTAATTTTTCTGTAAAATCGTGATAGTCAATAATTTCGTCCTGTCCGCCGATGATTGTACTTGTTATTGATATATTAATATCATAGATTTCCGGAAAAATGCGGACATACGGACGGATATCTCCGGAAAAGTCCAGTCGAGGCAGTGTGACAAAAGGCAAAAGACAGGGATTTACCAGAATAGCTGGAATGTTGAATCTTGCGGAAAGCACTACACCGAAAAAACCGCCCAGACTTGTGCCGACAATATAAGTCATATCATTATCAACAATAATCTGACTTAGTATATCAAGAACATTTTCCGGANAAAGAGAATCATAGTCANTTTCGGGNNAAATAACTTCAAATCCCAGATGTNTAAGNACNNAACAGNCAGAATTTTCAGAACTNCCCTTATATCNGTNANCATTAAGAATTTTCATTTTCCTGCTCCTTTTCCGCTGAGTTTATGGCATATGACAAAATTGTAAGACTGTCGCCGAGATGAACATTTTCAACAACAACATCACTGTGGTTTATACGCAAATCATAATGAGTAAAATTCCAGAATGCGTGAATACCATAACTTATAAGTCTGTCAGTTTCCTTTTCGGCTGCTTCCTGCGGTATACACAGGATTGCAGCCACTGGTCTGTTTTTATTGCAGAACTGTTCAAGTTCAGAGATATCCCTTACAGTAATTCTGCCAATCTGTCTGCCTATGATGTCGGGATTTACGTCAAATGCTCCGATAAGGTCAAATCCTCTGTTATGGAAATCAATATGAGTTGCAATAGCTTTTCCGAGATTTCCAGCACCCATAAGAATCATGGGATTTTTTCTGTCAAGACCGAGAATTATTCCTATCTGACGACGGAGTTCGCCGACATTGTACCCGTAGCCCTGTTGACCAAATTCGCCGAAACAATTGAAATCCTGCCGTATCTGCGATGCGGTAAGTCCCATTTTTTCAGAAAGTTCCCTTGAAGAAATACGGACATAGCCGTTTTCTTCGAGTTCTCCTAAAAATCTATAGTAGCGTGGAAGCCTTCGTATAACCGAGTTCGATATTGCATTCTTTGACATTTTATCGTGCCTTTCATATACGGATAAATCCGGATTACATTAATTTATCAAGTCTTGCTTTGATTTCGTCAAGGAAAGTTTTTGAATCAACTTTTTTCTTGTTTTCAAGCTTTGAAATAAGGTAGAGGTCACCTGTCATAACGCCTTCTTCAATAGTCTGAACAGTAGCTTTTTCAAGCTTGTCGGCAAATTCACAGAGTTCAGGAGTATTGTCTAGTTCTCCTCTCTTTCTTAAAGCACCGCTCCATGCAAAAATAGTTGCAACGGAGTTTGTGGAAGTTTCCTCACCCTTGAGATACTTGTAATAGTGACGCTGTACAGTACCGTGTGCAGCTTCATATTCATAGATACCGTCGGGAGAAACGAGAACAGAAGTCATCATAGCGAGACTGCCGTAAGCTGTAGAAACCATATCAGACATAACGTCGCCGTCGTAGTTCTTGCAAGCCCAGATATAACCGCCGTTTGAACGGATAACTCTTGCAACAGCGTCATCAATGAGAGTGTAGAAATATTCAATTCCTGCTGCCTCATACTTTTCCTTATACTCATTATCGTAGATTTCCTGAAAAATATCCTTGAATCTGTGGTCATACTTTTTGGAAATAGTGTCCTTTGTTGCAAACCATACATCTTGTTTAAGGTCAAGACCGTAGTTTAGACAAGTTCTTGCAAAGCTTGCAATACTGTCGTCGAGATTGTGAAGTCCCTGAATAATACCGTCACACTTTGAGAAATCGTGAATAAGTTCACGGGTTTCGTTGCCGTTTTCGTCGGTCACAACGAGTTCAGCCTTGCTACCCTTTTCAACACGCATTTCAGTATTCTTGTAAACGTCGCCGTAAGCATGACGTGCGATTGTAATCGGCTTTGTCCATGTAGGAATATACGGCTCAATGCCCTTTACGATAATGGGAGTACGGAAAACAGTACCATCGAGAGCTGCACGGATAGTGCCGTTAGGAGACTTCCACATCTGAGTAAGATTGTATTCGGGCATTCTTGCAGCGTTCGGAGTGATAGTCGCACACTTTACAGCAACGCCGTATTTCTTTGTAGCTTCAGCGGAATCCATAGTTACCTTGTCTTTTGTAGCTTCTCTGCATTCAAGACCGAGGTCATAATATTCGGTATTGAGTTCAACATATGGTTCAAGGAGAGTTTCCTTAATCCACTTCCAGAGGATTCTTGTCATTTCGTCGCCGTCCATTTCGACGAGGGGAGTTTTCATAATAATTTTAGCCATTGGTTTTTACCTCCTGTAATTTTTTATCCCATTATATATATTATACCGTAAATTCCGGCACATAACAGGATTAAAGCAATTTCAATAAGCATAAGAACGATATTTTTAATTACCGCATATTTAAGGGCTATTTTGTCGCTGTAAGTGCTTTTGTGAACGCCCACAAGAAACGCAAATATAATTCCCATAATCACGTAACCGATAAATCCGAAGTCAAACATTCTTGCGAAAGCACATCCGATAATAAATCCGGCAATCTGCGGAAAAAGTATTTTAAATAAGGCAAAACCCGACAGATAGCTTTTCGGTTCGGAACGTTTTGGTATATCCAGTTCATCAATCACGCTTTTCGGAAAGTGTTTTTCCAGAGAAGCTCTTTCTCTGGCTTTTTTTGTTTCCCAATGTAAACGCTCCGGATAATTACACATTTGAGTCATTATAAGACTTTTCGGAAGGTCTATTTTGTCACTGTTTATGTCCTGAAAATTTTCGTTTCTTTGTGCGTAGGTTGTGTAATCGTCTTTCAGGTCATTCAATGCGTTTTTAATATCGTCTTTAAGTTCATTCTTATTCATAAGTCCCCTGTCCCGCCCTTTCTTTTACAGTCGATACATGGTAGTAACAATAATCAGATATTTAAAAATACCTTTATAACAATACGCTTGTACATTGTAGTGGATATAACATTAAAAAGTTTTCCGGTACCCGACCGGAGTGAATTTTTGTACTTGACAGTTACAAAGATATATCCGCCCTGTAAAAAAACACACCGAATAAGAATTATTTTTCAATAAGGTCGACAGTCCAGTTGATACGCTGGANATTCATGTCAAGTTCACAGAGATGTTTTGACATAGCGTCAACTTTTTTCTGCAATTCAACAACATCAACTGTACTGTGTATTTTAATTTCCGTATTTGAATAACGGTTCAAAACTGCACCTGCATTTGAGAGAAAATTTCTCATAACAGATATTTTTTTCTGTAAAACGTCCTTTTCGGCTATCATATCAGTAAGTGAAACGCCGTTTTCAATCGTCATGCAGTTAGTGTAATTGATATTTTTAATCAGCTTTGCCATTTCGTCGGAAACGCTGTTCAGTTCCTCAATAAGTGTATAAGGATTTTCGGTAGGTTTTTCGCCCTCCTGAACCTTAGCATTATCATTGAGTCTTTTGTGAATGTTATTTATTTTAGTTTTCATTTCTGCACGGAGTGCAAGAGCCTCTGCGAGTTTCATAACTACCTCCTTTTATGGTATAGCAAAAACAATTTCAACGCTGTCCGGAACGTATTTATTAATAATTTCCTCGAAAATCGGGAAAACAGTTTCACGTCTGTTTCCGAACATACCGCACCCGAAAGCACCAAGTATTAAAATATCGGTCTTTTTTTCCAGTGCGAGCATAATAATTTTTTTNATNCTTGAATACATTANATTATTTATTTTCTTATCCGAAANCATGAATTTAGCAAAAGTCCTGTTGACCGCAGGAGAAGTTATAANGTTGCANAAAACAGGTTTTTCAAGAAGTTTGCCGTTTTCATTGCGTATAACCGGAACGTTTTCCGAGTAAATCATAGTATCAGTGTAGTCGGGCAGAATATGAAGTCTGTTTCTGCGGTAATAGTCTTTCTGATTTCTGATAGTGTAGTAAAGCATAGAAGCACGGCAGAGACTTTCTTCCTGTGCGTTTCCACCGAGTACATAAGCACCGCCTGCATACATTGCGTTGGCGAAGTTAAGAGCAGTAATATTTCCATGTCCGGCACGGTCAATAACCGCCTGTATAGTAGTTGTTTTAATCGTGTTTTCCGCAACAGAAAAATATTTTTCACGTTTTATTTCGGGGATTTCGGAAACCGAAAAGACAGTTTCCGAAATCATTTTGTGAAAATCACCGTTTTTAAAAATACGGTCGTTGTCGGATTTTATTTTCATATTAGTCCACATAAATCATTTTTTTAAATAGCTCCCTAACACTGTAAAAAGTAAAGCTCCTGCAATTACTAATATAAAAGTGGTGACAAATCCGCAATCCAAAACTTCAGCTATTTTTAATCCTGAAAGTAAACCTACAGCAATAATAGGACTGCAACCGTTATTATCATTATTAAAGCGATTCGGACACGGCGGTAACATATTATCACCCTTTCATAAGCGGAATAATCAATTGTTTACTTCATTGATTCTCTTGTGTAGTCAAGAAGTCCGCCTGCAAGCATAATGTCCTTAGTACGTCCGGAGAGTTCGCAGAGTACGGGAATTTCCTTGCCGTTTGTCTTGTTAATAACTGTGAGTTCAGACTGTCCGTTTTCAACAGCCTTGCGAATATCAGCAAGTACAAGCTCGTCACCCTGATTAATGCTGTTGTAGTCAGCTTCATTCACGAAAGTAAGCGGAAGAATACCTGCATTAATGAGGTTTGCTCTGTGAATACGTGCGAATGACTTCACAAGTACAGCCTTTACGCCGAGATACAGCGGAGCAAGTGCAGCGTGTTCACGGGAAGAACCCTGTCCGTAGTTTGAACCGCCGACAATAATGCTCTTTCCAAGAGACTTTGCTCTTTCAGGGAAACTTTCGTCACATACTGCAAAACAGTGCTGTGAGATTTTCGGAATATTTGAACGGAGCGGAAGAATCTTAGCACCAGCAGGCATAATGTGGTCTGTAGTGATGTTGTCGCCGACTTTAAGTGAAACAGGTGCGTCAATAGTTTCGAGGAGAGGTGAAGTCTCAGGATAAGGCTTGATGTTTGGTCCTCTCAGAATTTCAACGCTGTCCATTTCCTCAACAGAAGCAGGCGGAACAACCATATTGTCGTTGATTGTGAAGATTTCGGGAAGTTTAAACTCAGGCATATCACCTAATTCTCTCGGGTCTGTAAGATAGCCTGTAAGTGCGGAAGCGGCAGCCATTTCGGGCGATACAAGATAAATCTGACCGTCTTTAGTTCCGGAACGTCCCTCGAAGTTTCTGTTGAAAGTACGGAGTGAAATACCCTTTGAGTTGGGAGACTGTCCCATACCGATACAAGGTCCGCACGCACTTTCAAGGATTCTTGCACCTGCTTCAATAAGGTCTGATAATGCACCGTTCTGTGCGAGCATATTGAGAACCTGCTTAGAGCCGGGAGCGATTGAAAGTGAAACGTCCGGATTAACAGTCTTGCCCTTTAAGATGTGTGCGACTTTGAGCATATCAAGAAGTGAGGAGTTTGTACATGAACCGATACAAACCTGGTCAACCTTAAGTCTGCCGATTTCTTCAACGCTCTTAACGTTGTCGGGAGAGTGCGGACAAGCAGCAAGCGGAACGAGTTCGCTGAGGTTAATTGTAAGTTCTTCGTCGTAAACTGCATCTTCATCAGCAGAAAGAGGAGTCCATACTTCTTCACGGCACTGTGCCTTTAAGAACTGCTTTGTTGTTTCGTCTGACGGGAAAATAGAAGTAGTTGCACCGAGTTCCGCACCCATGTTTGTAATTGTAGCACGTTCGGGAACAGAGAGAGTTTTAACACCCTCGCCACAGTATTCGATAACTTTTCCTACACCGCCCTTAACAGAAAGTCTTTTAAGAACTTCAAGAATAACGTCCTTTGCGGCAACCCACGGACGAAGTTTTCCTGTAAGCTCTACCTTTACTACTTTCGGACAAGTGATATAGTAAGCACCGCCGCCCATGGCAACAGCAACGTCAAGACCGCCTGCTCCGATAGCAATCATACCGATACCGCCACCTGTGGGGGTATGGCTGTCTGAACCGATAAGAGTTTTTCCGGGAATACCAAATCTTTCAAGGTGAACCTGATGACATATACCGTTTCCGGGACGTGAGAAATAGATACCATGCTTTTTAGCAACACTTCCGATGAATCTGTGGTCATCGGCATTTTCAAAACCGTTCTGGAGAGTATTGTGGTCGATGTATGCAACTGAACGCTCTGTCTTTACACGGGGTACACCGATAGCCTCAAATTCGAGATAAGCCATAGTGCCTGTAGCGTCCTGAGTAAGAGTCTGGTCGATTTTTATTCCGATTTCCTGACCCTTGACGTATTCACCGTCAACGAGGTGAGCTTTAAGTATTTTTTCTGTAAGGGTTAAACCCATTTTAATCATTCCTTTCAGTATTACTGATTTTATTGTACAACAAATCATACACTTTGTCAAGATTTAAACAAACTAAAAATAAAAAAAGAGGTTACATATAGCAACCTCCTTGTCTGTCTGTAAATAATATATCACATATTTTCAGAAATGTCAAGATTCTTTCTGTATTTTTGCAAACGTTTTTCACAAACAATAAAAAATACAAGTATACCTACATTTATAATCGGACCAATTACAGCTATAATACCCAGTTGCAAAAGCATATCAAAAGTATCTGTAAAAAATGCTGTTATATTCATAAAAATGCCTGTTTTTGCAACTGAAAGTGCTAATATACGATATAGGTTGATTATAATTAAAATTGCATTTGGAACGTTAAACAACGACGATGCAATAATATAACCTTTATAAGTTCTGTCCCACGGATTATGATTGATTTTATACACTATAAACGTAATAATACAGCCTATTGTCCCTATCAGTGAAAACAACCATACCATCTCAATAAAAGCCAGTATTTCTTTTGACATTATATAATTGGGGTTTAATATATTATTTTCTACATCATATGAAATATCCTGCAAATAAAAGTTACCAAGTGAAACAAGTGGTATTTTCTTTGAGATTTGCAGAATATTCCCGTCTTTGTCGAATACTGCAACACGACATTTTCTGTATTTGTTGCAGAACTCTAAAAACATTTTCTCATTATAACGGTCATTATAACGTCCTTCATAATACGGCACACCTATACATTGACGTATTTCATAAGGAGTACCGTTATATTTTTCATATGAATCGGGATAATGTTCAGAATCACGTATAAAAATACTTAAATCTGATTCTTTAATGTGCATCAGCATACTCCGGAAACCGTCTTTATTGTAGTTTACGATTTCACTGTTTTGGGGAATTTCTATATCACCTTCTATATTGCAGTTATATTCCGTGTAAAACTCGTCCGTTTCGTCAAGCGGAATGAGCAGGTCAACGTATTTGTCCGCCATATATTCGCCTTTAAATTCAAAGTCAAAACTACTGCTGTAATATGCACAACCACTGAATATAAACATAATTCCGGCAAGCATAGCTGTCATAATAAAAATTCTGATGTACTTTTTCATACAATCACCGTCCTTTGTGTATATTTTACACAAATTTCCTGTAACTGTCAATTAAGATAATATTACAAATAATAACAAAACAGCTCCGATTTTTTCAGAGCCGTTTTGTGAAGTTACTATTTATTTTCAAAAGCTTCCAGTTCGTCACAAAGGGTTACAAAATCTTCATAGACGGTGATTAATTGTAAATAGCGAAAGTCAAGAATATATCCGGATGCACGATGTTTTAGAAAATCAGCGTCCCAAAGCGGAACAGTGTAAAAGCCTTTTTTATAGTGATATTTCATAGATTCATATTTATCAATATTTGTCCGGAAATATTTAACCTTTGCCATACATAATTTATTGATACGAAACAGCAGTCCTATAATATCGCTTCTTTCAAAAAAAGAATCTTTAAAAATCAGATGTTTGTGGGAATTTTCCCTTTCTGAATACCATGCGTTGTTTTCGTGTTTCAACCTGTATTTTTCTACTAATAAATACTTGTCGTCCATTTTTCACTCCTGATTACATCTTTTTCTTGTAATAAAACTGCACTGCAATTGTTATAACAGCGTCCGCCATTATAGATATGCCAAGCGTCATACTAATAACAGGATTGAAAAATCCTGATATAATTACAGCCAATGCAGTTGCCATAAGCGAAACAACACTTGAAGTNTTCANTGTTTCCTTGCTGATTNCAATGTNTCNTTNGTCGGTTTCGNTAATATACATATCTTTGAGTNTTNCTTCGTTATGCAAAGCCGTATGTATTTTCATANCGAAGNAAATCGANACAATNATTATTCCGATGTNNATNCCNCATACAAGNCCCTCTGCGAAATCATTGACAGTTGTTGTAAAACGCATTAATCCAAGATACATAATTGTGGCACAACAGCAGAATGATGTTATCAGTCTGTACTTTCGTGTAAGTTTTTTCTTAAAATCTTCCATAATAAAAAATCTCCTTATAAATTTTCTTCGCCTTCAAAAATAAACAGTTCCTCAATCGTGACACCAAAAAATTGTGCGGCTTTATGCGCCAAAATCAGCGAAGCATTATATCTTCCGCTTTCCAAAGAAATAATAGTCTGACGTGTCACGCTCAATGCGTCCGCAAGTTCCTGCTGGGTCACTTTTCGGGACTTTCTTAGTTCCTGAATTTTGTTTTTCAATATATCATTCTCCTTAAACACCTCACATTATGGACGTTCATTATCATTCTGACTTTGTGCATAGTAAGCAGAATATATGGCTAATCCGGCGGCGGTTAATATCCACGGCAAAGCGGCTTTGCAAAAATCGCTGACTGCACCTCCAATCAGATTGCTGACCAGATAAATAACCATACTTACTACACAGACAACAGCTATGACAGTTACAGGATTTGATTTTTTGCTGTTCTGTTCCATAATAATCTCCTTTCTGACATTAAAATCACTGATGTAAAGTTTCCTTTACAATAATAGTATAGCACACTTTACATTATTTGTCAAGGGGGCTTTACATATTTTTTTGAAAAAAATTTTTTTAATGAAACTATAAGTGTACATAAAATAAAGTTCCCTTTACAATGATAGTATAACGTGTATCATTTATCAAGGGAACTTTATATATTTTTAATTTTTTTGCTATGAAATTACAAATACTTTTTATTATATATCATTTCTGATTATGTCGTNAAGAGTTTCACGCTTAACAGCTNTTCTTGAATCGCCATTATTCACGAAAACAACAGCAGGTTTCTGAAGTCTGTTATAGTTTGACNACATTGNATAGTTATATGCACCTGTTGCACAAACTGCAATAATGTCACCTGATTCAGCGTGCTGGAGGGGCATATTCTCGCCGATAAGGTCACCGCTTTCACAGCATTTTCCTGCGATTGTGACTTTTTCTGTACGTTCTTCGTTTGCCTTGTTAGCCACAATTGCCTCATACTCGGACTGGTAAAGAATATATCTCGGACTGTCTGCCATACCGCCATCAACAGATACATAAGTTCTTATATTCGGAATTTCCTTTCTTGCACCGACTGTATAGAGAGTGATTCCGGCAGGAGCAGCAATTGAACGACCCGGTTCAATAAAGATGTAAGGCTGAGTTATTCCAAGCTTTGAACAGAGACTTTTTACTACTTCCGAAACTCTTTCNATATATGTTNCAAACGNTACAGGGTNGTGTTCATTGAGATACTTTATACCGAAACCACCNCCGAGGTTAAGTCCCTTGATTTCGTAACCAAGTTCATTCTTGATTTTTGCAATAAATTTCAACATAACTTTTGCAGCTTCTTCAAACGGGTCAATGTCGAAAATCTGCGAACCGATATGACAGTGAAGTCCCATAAGATTTACATTTTCACAAGCAATTGCTTGTTTTACTGCTTCAAAAGCTTCACCCGTTTCAAGAGCAAAACCAAACTTGCTGTCTATCTGACCGGTTTTTACAAAGTCATGTGTATGAGCGTCAATGCCGGGTTTTATACGGAACATTATATCAGGCTTTACGTTTTTAGATTTAGCGATTTCCTCAAGTCTGAGAAGTTCAGAAATATTGTCAACAATAATGTGACCTACTTTGTGGTCAACAGCAAATTCAAGTTCTTCATTGGTTTTGTTGTTGCCGTGAAAACCGATTTTTGAAACGTTGAAACCGGCTTTTACAGCTGTGTAAAGTTCACCGATTGAAACAGCGTCAAGACCGAGTCCCTCACTTGCAACTATACGGCACATTTCGAGACAGGAAAACGCCTTGCTTGCATAGCAGACAAGTCCCTGACCGCCGTAATATTTATCTATACTGTTCTTGAAACGCCGGCAAGCACTGCGTACTGTCTGCTCGTCCATAACATAAAGCGGAGTACCATAAGTTTCAGCGAGTTCAACGGTATCAGCACCGCCTATGGTGAGATGTCCTTTTTCGTTTACATTAAGATTTTCTGATACAAACATTTTTAAACAACCTTTCTGTATATTATTTATTCTTCATCATCGTCCGCAATATCTTCAACAATCTGCCTGAGTTCTTCAACACCCTCAAACGTCTGTGACGAAAAAGGTATTGAATGGATATCGCTGAAACACGGTATTTCGCTTTTAAAAGCTTCCATACGTTTAGCACGTTCGGTTTTATTTAGTTTGTCTGCTTTGGTGAGGACAATAACAAACGGCATTTCCGTATCAATAAGATAATTAATCATATGGATATCGTCTTTTGTCGGAGCGTGACGCATATCCACAAGCATAAACACAAGACGTATATCACGGTCTGCACTGAGATATCCCTCAATAAGACCCGACCAGCGTTCTTTTTCGGATTTGGAAACTTTTGCATAGCCATATCCGGGCAGGTCGACGAAATATATATTTTCAAGTTTATAAAAATTTATAGTAGCCGTTTTTCCGGGAACAGAACTTACTCTTGCAAGATTCTTTCTGTTGAAAAGCTTGTTTATAAGCGTGGACTTTCCGACATTGGAATGTCCGGCAAAAGCAATTTCAATTTTTTCAGACTGCGGAATTTGTGAAAATTTACCGTATGATGAATAAAATTCCGCTTTATTGTAATTCAGTTTCAAAATTTATTCCTCCTTTCACGGAAGGCATAATCATATTAACTTATAAGTGCCGTATCAAGAACATCTGTGAGATTTTCGGCATAAATAAATTCAATATTTTCCTTTATAACGTCATCAACTTCTTCAAGGTCGGCTTTATTCTGAGCAGGTATAATGACTGTTTTAATGCCTGCCTTGTAAGCAGCCATAGTCTTTTCACGAAGTCCACCGATAGCAAGGACTTTTCCGTGCAGAGTTATTTCACCTGTCANTGCAACGTCTGCCTTCACGGGAANACCGGAAAGTGCAGAAATAAGNGCAGNAGTCATTGTAACTCCTGCTGACGGACCGTCTTTTGGCACAGCTCCCTCCGGTGCATGAATATGAATGTCATTTTTCTTGTAAAATTCAGTATCTATGTTATACTTTTCCGCAACACTTCTTACATAGCTTACGGCAATCTTTGAACTTTCTTTCATTACGTCGCCAAGTGAACCGGTAACTTCGGTTTTGCCCGTACCGTCAAGAGCAATTACTTCAAGAGGCATGATAACTCCACCTACGGAAGTCCACGCAAGACCGTTTACAACACCTATCTGATTTTCCTTTGACGATAAATCCGAAAGATATTTTTTTATTCCGAGATATTCATGAATATTATCAGGTTTTACCATAACTTTCTTTACTTCTTCTGAGGCAATTTTTCTGGCTGTTTTACGGCATATTGAAGCAATAAGTCTTTCAAGTGAACGCACTCCGGCTTCCTTTGTATAGAACTGAATAATATCATGCAAAGCGTCGTCGGTGATTTTAAGTTGTGAGGCTTTCAAACCGTGTTCCTTGATTTGTTTCGGTAGAAGATGTTCTTTTGCAATGTGGAACTTTTCTTCTGCGGTATAGCTCGGAAGTTCAATAACGTCCATACGGTCAAGCAGAGGTTCGGGAATTGCAGAAACATTATTTGCAGTTGTAATGAATACAGCTTTACTGAGGTCGAAAGGTATCTCGACAAAATGGTCACGGAAAGCATTATTCTGTTCACTGTCTAGAACTTCAAGCATTGCGGACGACGGGTCGCCCTTTATATCACTGCACAACTTGTCTATTTCATCAAAAAGAATAAGCGGATTTGAAGAACCTGCCTGCTGTAGTGCAGTGATTATACGTCCGGGCATAGCACCGATATATGTTTTTCTGTGTCCTCGTATATCTGCCTCGTCACGCACGCCGCCAAGTGAAACTCTTGCATATTTGCGTCCCATTGCCTTGGCGACGGATTTGGCAATTGATGTCTTACCGATTCCGGGAGGTCCTGCAAGACATATTATCTGTCCTTTTATTTTTGGATTGAGCATATAGACTGCGAGAAATTCAAGGATACGCTCCTTGACTTTTTTAAGTCCGTAATGGTCTTTTTCAAGGACTGATTCGGCTTTGGTCAGTGAAAGCTTTGACTTTGTATATTTTCCCCACGGAAGTTCAAGAACAGTATCAAGATAATTCTTTATAACAAATGCTTNCTGTGAAAACGGTGGAAGTTTGCNGAGTTTTTCAACTTCTTTAAGAAGTTTTTCACGGCTTTTTTCATCACATTCANTNGACATTGCCTTTGTCATGTACTTGAAATTTTCGTCACCGTCTTCTTCGCCGAGTTGTTCCTGAATAATTCTCATCTGTTCACGGAGAAAATATTCACGCTGACCCTTTTCAATATTGTTTCTTGTCTGTTCATTTATGATGTGTTCCATTTCAAGGACTTCCGTTTCAGACAAAAGACATGAAAGGAGAGTTGCAAGTTTGCTGATAATATCCGTTTCTTCAAGAAGAATCTGTTTATCTCTGTAATCAAGATTACAACTGAAAACAATGGATTCAAAAAGCTTCACCGGAGAACTCTGCGTCATTACTGACAACATAAGGTCACTCGGCATTTTCGGAAAGAAAGAAGCATAATTTTCAAATGCGTTTTTTACTGAACGCATTAGCGCTTCCGCTTCAGCTTCATCATACTTGACTTTTGAATAAGCTGGAACACGCTTTACTTCTGACATTATTTTTTCACCGTTATCAATAAAGCGTACAAGCTTTGCTTTATAGACACCCTGTACAAGAACTTTCATAATGTTGTCCGGAAGCTTTAGAACCTGTTTTATTTCGGCAACAACACCAGTTTTATATAAATCAGAAGCTTTCGGGTTGTCCGTATAAGCTTCTTTCTGTGCGACAAGGAATATTTTTCCGCTCCCTTTTACAGCACATTCAATTGACTTTACTGATTTTTCACGGGCGACATCAAAGTGCATAACCATTTTAGGGAATGCAACAAGTCCACGCATAGTAACAGTATAAAACATATTTTCATCTTCAGTATTTTTATCGTTTATAATAATCTGTTCCATGTTTATCACCACATTTCTTTCATTAATGGTTAATATTCGATAAATACCGACAACAGCCGGTATCTAATATTATACTATAAAGTTCTGCAAAATGCAAGAGTTAATTTAAAGACTGATATTTTTTTGTGGAAACGGTCAGTTGTTTAAGAAAAAGTACTTTACTTTTATGAGATAATGTGTTAAAATGTAAAGTATGAAATTGTTTCTTTATTTTATGCCGGACGGCAGATTGGAGTAATATATTATGATTGATAAAATTAAATCTGAAAGCATGGATTTGCTTTTTGAAGCTGTTCTCACGCTTGATTCTGTTGATGACTGTTATAAGTTTTTTGATGACCTCTGCACAAGTATTGAACTCAAGGCTTTTGCACAGAGATTGCAGGTTGCAAAGCTTCTTGATGAACATAAGGTCTATAACAGCATAGTGACCGAAACAGGCGTAAGTACCGCCACTATAAGCAGGGTTCACCGTTCTCTTAAGGACGGCAACGACGGATATAACATTGTTTTTGACAGGCTTAAAAAGAAAAATCTTATTAAATAACTCCTGTTAATTATGAAAGACCGGAAATAACCGCCGGTCTTTTGTCATGTTTTCAGAGCAGGTTAAAATGTTCAAGAGCATTGTAAATACCGTTTTCCTCTATACCGGAAGTTACATATGAAACGCTTGAATAAAGTTTTTCTGCTCCGCCCATAGCGATACTGTTAGGAACTGCTTCAAGCATCGGCAGGTCATTCATGCTGTCACCTATTGCGTAGGCATTTTCAGACGGAATATCAAGTTTTTCAAGAATCATCTGTATAGCGGTAGCCTTTGAATAGCCAAGCGGTACGTTTTCATAGAAACCGTTTCCCCTGTCTATTATAGAAAAATATCTGCTCACTTCTTTATTGAACATTTTCATATCACTGTCAGGATTTGACCATACAACGAACTTGTCAAAAATAAAATCCGTGTCGTCTGCTCTCCTGCTCACATCAATGCCGGTATCAACAAAGACATTCATGAAATAGTCAAGTCCCTCATTCCACACAGCTTTGTCGTCAAAGAAATATCCGTCACTGTGTTCATAGACGGGAGTTACACGGCATTCTCTCATGAGACGGGCAATGTCACGGCATAAAGACTGTTCAGGAGTATGGTGAAAGAGAGTCTTTCCATTATACTCAATATATGTACCACAGCCACAAAGAAAACCGTCAAAACCAAGCTCTTTTACTTTCGGACTTATGTTAAAAGCTGTACGTCCTGTATTTATGAAAGTAAAATTACCTTTTTCACGGGTCTTTCTGATAGCAATGCGTGTACTTTCCGGAATAAGGCAGCGTTCATCTTCTGTAACAATAGTTCCGTCGATGTCAAAGAAAATAACTGATGGCATAAAAACACTCCTTTAAAAAAGAATACAGCTTATTATAATACTATGATATAATTTTGTCAAGCGAAAGGACGGTAAAAATGGTTCATATTTATCATGGAAACGGAAAAGGAAAGACAACTGCTGCGGTCGGTCTTGCAGTAAGAGCAGCCGGAGCAGGTCTTGAAATAATGTTCATGCAGTTTCTGAAAAACGGAAGTTCGTCCGAAATAAGAATAATAGAAAAAATAGAAAATATAAAGGTTCATTGCTGTGAGGAGTGCCGGAAATTCACGTTTCAGATGAACGATGATGAAAAAAACACTGTAACCGAAAAGCATAATCATATGCTGAAGCAGGCGTTTAAAAACGGTGCTGATATGATAATACTGGACGAATTTCTTGACGCATATAATAAAAATATGCTTGACAGAAGTCTTGCTGAAAAACTGATAACTGAAAATGCTGAAAATACCGAAATAATCCTTACCGGACGAAACCCGTCGGAAAAATTCATTGAAACTGCCGGTTATATCAGTGAAATAACAGCGGTCAGACACCCTTATGAAAAGGGTATAGCCGCACGAATGGGTATAGAATATTAGGAGTGCATAAAATTACGCATTTCGTTTAAGAGTTCCATATCCTGCTGGTTTATTTTAATGTTTGTAAAAAATTCCTGTCCGTCGGCAGTTGTGATTTTCACGTCAACAATACTTCCTTCATCTGTTTCTTTGAGTGCCTTTTTTACGAACATAAGAAATTTCGGGTGATTTTCTTTAAAAGTTTTTAAAAGCGGTTTAAGTTTCATTAAAGCCAAAGGATTCATTTTTGTACCTCCTATTAATAACAGGCTGACGTTTGCCAGCCTGTTTTTTGTTTTTACTTTTTGATGAGTGATTTTCCGGTCATTTCAGCAGGCTGAGGCATTTCAAGAATTTCAAGCATAGTAGGAGCAAGGTCTGCAAGCACACCGCCCTCACGGAGTTCGCAGTCATAACCTACACAGAAAAGCGGAACAGGGTTTGTTGTATGAGCAGTAAACGGACTGCCGTCGGGTTCATACATCTTGTCGGCATTTCCGTGGTCTGCTGTGATAAGAGCAGCGCCGCCCTTTGCAAGAATAGCGTCAACCATTTTACCCACACAGGTATCAACAGCTTCAACAGCAGCAACGGCAGCGTCAAAAATACCTGTATGACCTACCATGTCACAGTTAGCGTANTTAAGGNTAATAACGTCGTACTTGTCTGAATTGATAGCATTCAANAACAGCGTCNCAAACTTCGTAAGNACTCATTNCGGGCTTGANGTCGAAAGTTTCAACATCAGGCGACTTTATAAGGNTNCTNTCNTCACNCNCAAACTGTTTTTCTTCACCGCCGTTGAAGAAGAAAGTGACGTGTGCATACTTCTGAGTTTCGGCAATACGGAGCTGGGTTTTACCGGACTTGCTGAGGTATTCGCCCATTGTCATTGTGAGCTGTTCCGGAGGATATGCAACAGAAACATTAGGCATTGAAGCGTCATACTGTGCCATACATACAAAGTGAACATTAAAGAAACCGTTCTTTCTTTCAAAACCTGTAAATTCAGGGTCAACAAAAGCTCTTGTAATCTGTCTTGCACGGTCGGGACGGAAGTTGAAGAAAATAACGCTGTCGTCAGCCTTAATCTGTTCACCGCCTTCAATGACAGTAGGGAGCATAAACTCGTCAGTAACTTCATTTTCGTATGAATTTTTTATAGCCTGAACGGGACAATTTTCCTTTACGCCCTCGCCGTAAACCATAGCAGAATATGCTTTTTCAACTCTGTCCCATGCGTTGTCTCTGTCCATAGCGTAGAAACGTCCGGAGATGGTGGAAATTTTTCCGAGACCGATTTTGTCGAGTTCTGCAACTGTCTGCTCCATGAACTCGGCAGCAGACGACGGTGGAACGTCACGACCATCAAGGAATGCGTGTATATAAACCTTGTCAAGACCGTTTTTCTTAGCCATTTCAACAATACCGAAAAGGTGTTCCATATGGCTGTGAACACCACCGGGCGAAAGAAGTCCCATAAGGTGAAGTGCAGAATTTTTTTCCTTGCAATTTTTCATAGCGTCAAGGAGAGCCTTGTTTTCAAAGAAAACTCCGTCCTTGATATCCTTTGAAATCTTAACAAGCATCTGATATACAATACGTCCTGCTCCTATGTTTGTGTGTCCAACTTCCGAGTTGCCCATCTGACCGTCAGGAAGTCCGACATCAAGACCGCTTGCACCGATAAGAGTGTGTGCGCCCTGCTTGTATTTGTCTATATTTGGAGTTTTAGCGGCAGTAATAGCGTTGCCGTAATCGGACGGATTATAACCGAAACCGTCCATAATAATAAGTGCTACAGGTTTTTTTGACATTTTTATCTGTCCTTTCAATTTAATTTGGTCAGTACCAGAATACAGCAAGACCGGAATCATAGTCAAGCATACAGCCTTTGTTGTAATAGGCAGGTACTATATATATAACAGAGTTTTTGAAGTCGTGTATGTGTTCGGGCTGTAATTGTCCGAATACGTGTCGGGGTAGTTCTTCTTGGTCGGGCATATGTGCTGTATGACGTTCTGCATCATCAAAAGAATTGAAATGCTCCTCATACTTTTTCAGAGTATTTTTGTCCGTGTGAAATATAAGATAAGCGTCTGCATGATAGTCCTGAGCAGGTATACTTCCTTTTGTGATAAATAAATAATCATCACATTTTTCCGGCATACTTTCGGGCAGAAAATTTTCAATGTTATGTACCCCATAATTGTAACAGAAACGCTTTAAAGGATACATTAATTTTGTATGTTTGAAATTCAATAAAGTAACCGGTGCAAGTATACCCGACACAAAAATGATTATTGCTGTTATCCGGAGTACAATAACGGTTTTTCTGAAACGTCTGTATTTTTTGTGAATTTTGAAAAACAGTACAAGTAAGATATTAACCGGAAGTCCGATTTCAAACAATACAGATGCTATTCCGGACGTATACATTATAAACATCATACCGCATGGCATCATCAGAGTAGCTATAAGAACATTGATACTATTCCATATATTGTCCTTTATTTCCTTTGTAGAATCTTTCATAGTTGTACCTTTTAATTTGGTCAGTACCAAAATACAGCAAGACCGGAATCATAGTCAAGCATACAGCCTTTGTTGTAATAGGCAGATACTGTATATATTATAGCCTTTTTAAAATCGTGTATGTGTTCGGGTTCAAGCCTTTGAAATACGTGCTGGGGTAGTTCTTCTNGGNCNNTTCAGCCATGAATCATCATAAGCGACATACTTTTCTTTGTCGGGCATATGAGTGATTTTAAGCTCTGCATCATTAAGTGAACTGAAATGCTCCTCATATTTTTTCAGAGTTTCTGAATCGGTATGAAACGCAAGATATGCTGACGGGTGATAATCCTGTGCAGGAAAACTTCCTTGTGTGATAAATAAATAATCACTGCATTTTTTCGGCAAGGATAATGGAAGAACATTATTTCTGTTGCCACCATACACTCCATAACTGTAACAGAATCGTTTTACAGGATAAAGAATTTTTGTTTTGTCGAATTTAATTACCATAATGGGAGCAAGTACAGCCAACGCCAAAACAGTTATAGCAATCGAACGTAGTACAATAACGGACTTTCGGAAACGTNCGTATAAANATATATTTTTCGTAAATCAGGGAAAGAGCAAAGTTAACAATAAATCCGATAAAAAACAACGTTATTGAAAGAGTTATTGTACATACAAACCAAATTCCACCCATGAAAAGAAAAAATCCTATCAGTATATTAAGAGCGTGCAATACATCTCTTGATGTAGTTTTCTTCATATACGCCCCCCTTTCTGAAAAGGCAGTGGGCAAACAGAGAGTTCACCCACCGAAAAAGCTTATTCAGAATCAGCCATTAACAGCAGCCTGAACGATTGTATTGAAGTCGTCAGCCTTGAGTGAAGCACCGCCGATAAGACCGCCGTCGATGTCAGGCTTAGCAAGGAGTTCGGCACAGTTCTTAGCGTTCATAGAACCGCCGTATTGAATTGTGATACCGTCAGCAACTTCCTTGNCAANGAGGTTTTCAATNGTTTTACGGATANATGCACAAACGTCCTGTGCCTGTTCGGGAGTAGCAACCTTGCCTGTACCGATAGCCCAAACGGGTTCGTAAGCAATAACAACATTCTTTATGCACTTGGGACAAGTACCCTGAAGAGCGATTTTTGTCTGCATAGCAATAACTTCTTCTGTAATTCCCTGCTCTCTCTGTTCAAGAGTTTCACCAACACAGAGAATAGGCTTTAAACCACCTTCGAGTGCTGCAAGAAGTCTCTTGTTTACAGTTTCGTCTGTTTCACCGAAATACTGTCTTCTTTCGCTGTGACCGATAACAACGTATTCAACGCCGAGTTCTGAAAGCATATCAGCAGAGATTTCTCCTGTGAAAGCACCACTCTTTTCAAAGTGAACGTTTTCAGCACCGATTTTTATGTTAGAATCTGCTGTTGTGTTGATAGCAGTTTCAAGATTTGTGAAAGGTACGCAGGCGATAACTTCAACATTACCCTCAGCGTTAGCAACGAGAGGCTTAATAGCTTCAAGAAGTTCCTTAGCCTCAGGTCTTGTCTTGTTCATTTTCCAGTTACCGGCAATAATTGCCTTTCTTGTTGACTTGTTCATTGTAATTAACTCCTTTTGATTAATATAAATCTTCTTCGTCATCAGTGTTCATGTTGCAGTTTTTGTAATTTTTTGCCTTGTTGTTGCAACCGTTATAACAGCCCAGCATAAAACCTTTTTTAACTGGTGCGAGAAGTATTCCCACAACAACTCCGACAAGAAAGCACGCAACCGACAACAGCATAATTTCAGAAGAATAATTTTCTTTCATTTTGTTTATAAGTTTCATATATGCACCTCAGTAAATATAATTCTGTTATTTTCGTTTCAATATGACGGACATGAGGAAACTTATTTATCTCCCCCACCGTTAGCAATTAATATAAGAATCAGTATTACTCCCATAACCAGCAATAATCCTATTGTAAGACTTGACCTTGAAATAATACGATATTTTTTCATTGTCCTGTGCAGAAGTTCATAATCGTACAGAATAGCTTTGTTAGGTTTAGCTCTTGTGTAAATAACGCTTGCACTGTCCGATTTCAGATAATACGGCACTGTCAAGGAAAATTCTTGTCCGTTCACGTTATAATGAAGTGAAGACATTCTGAAAAATCTGTTTCTTGATTTTATTACGGCGACAGTTTCCCCATAAGTCTCGCTTGCCGGATTGAAACTTTCTACTATCCGGAATTTTTCGTGTATATTGTTTGATATGTGTGAAAATACAATGTAAATCACAAACAGCATAATGTATGTACGNCCNGAAAATATAAGTNCCGACGTGTCAACAGANAATAAAGCNATATTCATAANTTACACCNCANTATTAAAGTAAGCCAAATAGTATTTCACAAATCATAAAACCTGAAATAAAAATTATTGCAGAAGTGATAAAAATTTTTAACTATCGCTTTGTGCTGTAATTTTGGACAATCTACAATAACTTTATGATATTTACATCTCATGTAGATAACGCTGATAGTTTCATGAGGTATGTAATAAGGAACAGTTACAAGAATTTCACTCTCACCGACGTTATAGCAGATTACAGATTTTCTACAGAATTTATCTGTTGACTTTACAACAGCGGTTGTTTTCCCGTAATCTTTATTATCAAACTTGAAGTTTTTTTATTATATAACAGTTGCTTATGGGTCTGGCTATCTTGAAAAGAAAAATCAAGGCAATTGGAAATATTATATACACTACTAATGCGACTATTAAAATAACTAAATTCATTGCTCCTGAAGGATGTATATTGACACCTCATTTATTGCAACAAGGGCGAATATTTCTACCCGCCCTGTTGATATGATTACTTTTCAGCGATTGCAGCAACACCAGGAAGTACTTTACCCTCGAGGTATTCAAGAGAAGCACCGCCACCTGTTGAGATGTGGCTCATCTGGTCAGCAAAACCGAGCTGCATAACTGCTGCTGCGGAGTCACCACCACCGATAATTGTTGTAGCGTCTGTTTCAGCAAGAGCCTTTGCAACTGCGATTGTACCCTTTGCAAGTACAGGGTTTTCAAATACACCCATAGGTCCGTTCCATACAACAGTCTTAGCGGTCTTTACAGCCTCAGCAAAGATTTTCTGTGTTTCAACGCCGATATCAAGACCCATCTTGTCAGCCGGAATTTCGTTTGAAGCAACGTTTTCTACTTCAATTTCTGCGTCGATAGGATTCGGGAAAGCAGAAGCTACTTCTGTATCAACGGGGAGAAGAATCTTCTTACCGAGTGATTCAGCCTTGGCAATCATTTCCTTGCAGTAGTCAAGCTTTTCGTCATCAACAAGTGATGTACCGATTGAACCGCCATTAGCCTTGATGAATGTATAAGCCATACCACCGCCGATAATGAGTGTATCGCACTTTTCGAGGAGGTTTGAAATAACATTCAGCTTGTCTGCAACCTTAGCACCGCCGAGAATAGCGACAAAAGGTCTTTCCGGAACTTCAACGGCATTTCCGAGATACTGAATTTCTTTCTGCATAAGATATCCTACAGCAGTTTCCTTTACAAACTTTGTAACACCTGCTGTTGAAGCGTGAGCTCTGTGAGCAGAACCGAAAGCGTCCATAACGAAAACTTCGCCGTCAACGAGTTCAGCGAGTTCCTTGGAGAAATCCTCACCGTTCTTTGTTTCTTCTGCACCACGGAATCTTGTATTTTCAAGAACTACGATTTCACCGTTGTTCATTTCAGCTACAGCTTTCTTAGCGTTGTCGCCTACTACTGTATCATCAGCAGCGAAAACAACCTTTGTGTTTACGAGTTCGCCAAGTCTTGCAGTAGCAGGAGCAAGTGAGAACTTAGCTTCCGGACCATTCTTCGGCTTGCCGAGGTGTGAGCAAAGAACAACCTTTGCACCGTTCTCAACGAGCTTGTTGATTGTGGGGAGAGCTGCCTGAATTCTGTTATCATTTGTGATAACTCCGTCCTTAAGCGGAACGTTAAAGTCTACTCTTACGAGTACTTTTCTGCCTGTGACATTAATGTCTTCGACAGTAACTTTGTTTAATCCTGCCATTAGTATGACATCCTTTCGTTATAATGTGTAAACAGTTGTTATTTAATTAACAACCTGCAATACTATTGTACACTATCCGGACAGATTTTTCAAGTACTTCTGTAAATTTTTTCATGAATTTTCAGTAAATTTTTGCACAGGCAAAATTTTCTTGACATTATAATAAGTATGTGATAAAATAATTTATTGAAAAGGACGTGATATAATGAAGATAATACTTGCATCAGCTTCACCGAGACGGCGTGAACTGATGAAACTGATTACAGAAGATTTTGAAGCGGTTTCAATGGACACCGACGAAACACTTCCGCAGGATATCGAACCGCTTGAAGCGTCTGAATATCTTGCAGGAATAAAAACACAGCCGGCACTTGAACGTTTTCCGGAAAATATAGTAATCGGTTGTGACACGACGGTGGTTATTGATAATGAAATTCTCGGCAAACCAAAAAACAGTTACCAGTGCCGTGAATATTTGAAAATGCTTTCCGGCAGAACTCATAAAGTAGTCACTTCCTGCATGATAGCAGACAGACATAGTAGGCGTGTATTTTCTGAAATAACGGAAGTAACTTTCCGTACACTTTCCGATTCGGATATTGAATGGTATATATCCACCGGTGAACCGTTCGACAAAGCCGGCGGTTACGGAATACAGGGAAAAGGCTCGTTGCTTATTGAGAAAATCAACGGCGACTATTTCAACGTTGTGGGACTTCCCGTTTCACGTCTTAATCAGGAACTAAAAATTTTTATCAAGGAGAAAAATATGAATACAACAGCTTTTCACAATGCGGATATACTCATTCCTAAAAACGAAGATATGCACAAATGGTCAGTCATTGCGTGCGACCAGTACACAAGTGAGCCGGAATACTGGGACGATGTGTATAAAACAGTCGGTGATGCTCCGTCAACTCTCAATCTGATTCTTCCGGAACTTTATCTTGAAAAAGACAATGTATCTGAAAGAATTGAAAATATTCACTCATCTATGAAAAAGTACCTTTCAGACGGAGTTTTTGAGGAATATAAAAACGCTATGGTCTATGTTGAAAGAATACAGGGAAACGGTGTTCTTCGTCAGGGCATTGTCGGAGCGATAGACCTTGAAAAGTATGATTTCTCAAAGGGCAGTACTTCAGAAGTACGTGCAACAGAGGCTACTGTTATAGAGAGAATCCCACCACGTATTAAAGTACGTAAGAATGCATCGCTTGAACTTCCGCATATCATGATTCTTATTGATGACCCCGACAATACAGTTATTGAATCCCTCACAAACACAGATATGCAGAAACTTTATGACTTTGAACTTATGCAGAACGGCGGAAGTATAAAGGGTTACTTACTTGATGAGCAGACACAGGAAAAAATCAATTCCGCACTTTGTGAACTTGCCGACCCCGAAAAATTCTGTAAGAAGTATAATCTTGAAAATACACCTGTACTTCTCTACGCTATGGGTGACGGAAATCATTCACTTGCCACAGCCAAAGAGTTTTACGAACAGCTTAAAAAAGCAAATCCGGAGCAGGATTTTTCAAATCACCCTGCAAGATATGCACTTGCTGAAATCGTCAACCTGCACAGTGACGCTCTTAAATTTGAAGCAATTCACAGACTTGTCTATGATGTTGATTGTGATAAGCTTATTTCAGAACTCACTGACACTCTTGAACTTTCCGAAAGTGCAGAATCAGATCAGTATGTAATAATTTCATGTAATGGCACTGAAAAAAAACTTTATATAAACAAAAAATCATCAAATCTTTCGGTAGGTTCGCTCCAGAACTTCCTTGACGGATATATAAAGGAAAACGGCGGTAAAATTGACTATATTCACGGAAGTGACACCGTTAAGAACCTTGCCGAAAAGCACAGTGGAATTGCGTTTATACTTCCTGACATGGACAAGTCACAGCTTTTCCCGACTGTTATTAAAGACGGTGCATTGCCGAGAAAAACTTTCTCAATGGGACACGCCGAAGATAAGCGTTTTTATATAGAGGCAAGAAAAATTACTGAATGAGGTATAATCATGGCTGAAAGACCTGCATATTTTGTTCATAACGGAAAAGTCGCTGTCAGAAATTATTCTTTTGAATGGTTTTCGGGATTTGCGGTATCACAGAAACAAAAATCCATAGAGAGTCTGCACGGTGAAATTTTAAGAATTTACAGTAGTGCGAATCCTCTTGAAGTAAGTACCAAAAGTAAAAATTCGCTTGGTATAAAACTTAGTGCGTTCAATCTCAGACTGAATGGTTATACACTTGAGAATATTTTTCAGAGTTCAAAAATTTTCACAGGTGGAGGACCTTACAGGGATTTGCTGACAGTTCCCCCGAAAGATGCAAAAAAAGATATTCGTCTGAGAAATTCAGGTGAATTGAAGTCATTCAGTTATAATGACGAAGTTTTTCCGCTTTTTCCGAAAACAGTCTTTTATGATTACATTTATATAAACGCTGTAAAGGAATCGCTTAATGCTGAGGAAATTCAGGAAATCCGAAAGTATAATTATTTTACGGACATTGAGTTTAATCCGAATAAAAGTATAAATACTCAGGCAAAATCCGTCGCATTAATCAGATTTATTCTTGAAATGTATGATAATATTCCGGATTTCTGCAAAGAAGATTTTATCAGCTTCCATAATAAAAATGTAAAATAGTATAAAGGTAAATAAATGAAGAAAAATATAATTTTTTTGTTGATATCTGTGGTGTGTTTTGGGCGGTGTATCTGTTTACTTTTTAAATAACACGACAACATCTGTCATTGATTATTCCGATATAGAATTTATATCAGGAGAATATCATAATAAAATATGGAATGAAAACAGTAATCAGAATGTTTCTGATACAGAATTTGTGCCGGATATGGAGACAGCTGTACAAATAGCAAGCGTTATTTTTAGCAATAAACAGAAACAGGGATTTTTCAAAGAATATGAATTACAGCNGGTTTTTTATGANGAAAATGACAAAGTATNGATAATTNGTTTTTGGACACCTGAAAGAAATGGAGTAATTACACTTGCATCTGATTTCAATATAGCTATCTCACAAAAAAACGGAGAGATTTTAACGATCTGGAGTAGAGAATAAAAATAAACTGTTGGTTAAAGAGAGGCACTCATAAAGAAGTTTTTAAGATTTGAATGAAAGGTTGTGTAACCGAGCGATTACACAGCCTTTCTCTTTTTGTCGTATTTCGTACTGTCAGCAATGACAGTCGAAACAGCAACATCAAAACGGTAGTAAATGTCAATCTGCTGAGTGCGATGACCACTTCTCTTATCTGGAACGTGAACGATGATTTTCTCAATCAGTTCGTGCATTATTTCAGGAGTAAGTTCCGTGATATGTTCATACTTCTACACTACCTTGATGAAAGCAGTCACATCAGCGGACTTCTGCTCCACAGTTTCGATATAAGCCGTCAACTCGACAACCGCAGCTTTGAGACTGCTCTGCTCATCCTCATATCCTTTTGACATTATCACAAAACGCTCGTCAGAGATTTTACCTGAAACATTGTCCTCATAAAGTCTTGTAAACAAGAGGTCAAATTCTGCTATACGCTTCTCAGCCTGTTTCAGCGTTTTCTTAGCCTTTGCAAGCTTCAAGGACTGCTTCTGAACGGAACTGCTCATAGCCGCCTGCACAAATTCGTTTTCATTCTCTCTCACAGTTGTTAGCAGCTTGTTCAGTTCGTTTACAATAATTTCTTTCAGCACTACAGTCTTGATGAAGTGAGCCGTACAGCCGTCTTTGTCTTTTGCGTATGTGGAACATTTCATATGCTCCTGTTCAGCTGTTAAACTTGTTGCACGGCACAGATACATCTTTTTTCAATAGTCAGCACAACAGANCATCNCGAAAACGGATTGACTTNCTCCTGTCTTTGCTGTCNGCGCTTGTTTTTGCGAAGTTCATGNACTAAATCAAANTNCTGNTGAGTAACAATCGCTTCATGGGTATTCTCAAAGATAAGCCATTCCTCTTTCGGATTTTGAATTTTACGCTTATTCTTATAGGAATTTCTGCGTGTTCAGAAGTTCACAGTATGTCCTATGTATTCAGATGCCAATGACCGTTTCAGTACTCTAGCGGTGCAGTTTTGTGTTTTTGTGACTGTTATCTCTGCCTTGTGATAAAGCATAGGCAGTAGGAGTAGCTATGCCTTGCTCTGTCAGAATACGAGCAATCTGTGTCGAACCATAACCCTCTATACAAAGTCTGAAAATCTTGCGAACGACTTCGGCAGGCTCATCATCAATTATCCAAAGATTTTTGTCCGATTCAGAATATTTATAACTATAAATCGGAGGGCAGAGATGCTTTCCCGATTGTCCCTTAGCTTTGAACACGGCACGAATTTTCTTTGAGCAGTCACGAGCGTACCAGTTGTCGCTTGACACGCAAAATACAAAAAATAAGCCTAAAGAATTTACAGAACGTAAAAATAAGAACTTGTTCTCATAGAAAAAATATGGTATAATAAAGAAATGAAGAAGGAATATAAAAAAACAAATTATCCAAGTGACCTGACAGATAAACAGTGGGAAAAAATTGCTGAGTTTTTTCCGTCAGGAAACAAGAGTAAATATCATAAAAGAAATCTTGTAGAA
>WFLX010020136.1_pt1 | contig 42642 bp, 30 predicted proteins | sample 4967041 | NCBI WGS metagenome assembly WFLX01 (sample SAMN12857096, study PRJNA449069) | gut metagenome | isolation source: stool from male and female vole | host: Microtus ochrogaster | place: USA:Florida | collected 2017
GACAGGTGAAGAACGTCCTTACATTAACTTCAGTCTTAGCGATCATCGAATATATGGTTCGAATGGTTGCAATATAATAAACGGTTTTTTCTCAGCTAAAGGCAGCAATCTGTCATTTGGAAGAGTTGTCAGCACTATGATGGCTTGCCCTGACGCAATGTATGAGCAAGCGATTGGAAAAGCGTTGGAGAATACCGTCAGCTATTCTATCAGTAAGCGCGGACATGAGTCTTATCTTGAATTGAAGAATAGCGCAAAGCAGACTATCATGGTTCTTAGAAAGCATAACATGGATTTCCTTAACGGAACATGGCAGATCGAGGAGATTGACGGTGAGAAATATGATAACCCTGACATGAGAATGGTGCTTGACGTGCAGGAACTGAGAATGCATGGCAATACCGGATGTAATCTTGTGAACGGAGCGCTTATAATCGATCCTGATAAATCAAATTCCATCCAATTCAATAACCTTGCGTCAACCAGAATGATGTGTGACCCTGAGAGCATGAAGGCTGAAACTGCCTGTCTTGTCGCATTGGAAAGCGTAGAATATGCTAAAAAGTCACGCCACAACACTGTTCAATTCCTTGATAAGGATAACAAGGTCGTGATGGTAATACGCCAAATCGAAGTGGAAAAATAAGCTAAAAGCGAAATTATTTTATCTGTGACGGGTTACAGCCGATAACATCCCCTGTAACTCGTCTCTTATTTTTATCAACCGTTCGACAGCTTGCGCCTGACGCGCAACTCCCGATGGATTATTGTTGATTTGAGCCTTTGCGGCGTCGATTTTGAGCCCTTTCACTTTGAGGAGGAAATGTATCATCCGCGCCCGTTCAATGTCATTGGCTGAATATAGGCGGGTTCCATTAGAGCCTCGTTTAGGACGTATTGACGGAAACTCCTGTTCCCAGTATCTCAGTGTCGACAATGGCACGTCAAGTATTTCAGCTACTTCGCGAATGCGGTAATATTTTTTAAGGTCCGAGTCTCTCATTTGTATAATCAATCCATTACGTGTCCGGCATTTTCTGCCTGACGAATCAAGTCATCATATTCCTCCGGGGTTATATCCATGAAATAGTAATTGATGGGATTCTGAGGTTCGCCATTATATCTCACTTCATAGTGCAGATGGGATCCGGTGGATTTCCCTGTCGACCCCACTTCTCCAATAAAGTCTCCGCGCTTTATTTCCTGTCCGGTCTTTACATAGAATTTGTTAAGATGGGCGTATCGGGTCATATATCCGTAACCATGATCAATGTCAACGCAATTGCCGTAGCCGCTTTCCCAGCCTGCTTCTTTAACCACTCCGTCGGCGGTGGCATACACTTTGGTGCCCGTGTCGGCGGCAAAATCAAGTCCTGCATGGAATCGGCTTGTGCCGTAAATAGGGTCGAGACGGTAGCCATATCCTGATGCCATTTGCTTCATGCTTTCGCGAGATATGGGCTGGATGGATGGTATATGGCTCAGGCGATCTTTATTTTTGCGGGCGAGTTGTTGAAGCTCGTCAAATGAAAGAATCTGATTGTAGAGCGACTGTTCGAGGAAGTCCATTTTTCGAGTCAGCGTCTTGATGAGCGGAGCGTCGGTCAAAGAATTGAGTTTGTTGTACCGGTTTTCATTGTCAAGTCCGGCAAATTTGCGTGAGGAGGAAACACGTTCCGCTCCCATTATGACCCGATAAAAATTATTATCGCGCGCCGAGATATCGCCAATTACTTCAAGCGACGCGTCAAGACGCTTGTTCAGGAGGTCAAGATGAGTGCGCAGCTCTGTATTTTCCTGTTGCAGCTTCTTTTCGCGCGGAGTGTCTACAAAAAGATATATAACCCATATTACCGCGCAGCAGCCAATGATTGTGAGGAGTGATTTTTGCACTATTTCCCACGCCTGTTCCTTTTTTGACGGGAACACGCGGTCATAGTGCCCTGATGCGGGATTATATCGGTAAAATACTTTTTTACTCATATTCGTGCGTAAATATACATAGAAAAATTGAATTCTTTTTAATTTTTCATCGGCTTCTTTTCTAAGCGGGATACGCAGTGGTAGAAATAGAACAGGCTCGGTCAATGACCGAGCCTGTTCCGGAATATTGTTTGACGAAGTGAATTACATCGCTTCGATTCGTTTCAGGTTGTCGTCATCATTGAGGCTGTAGTAGAGTGAACGGAGAAGGCGGCGGGCATCGTCGGTAGTTGCGTCGTCGTTAAGAGCCTTTTCAAGATAGGGTGCTGCTTCCTTCAACAGCGGGTCTACTTTCTCGTCACGAACTTTGTTGTATTCAGCCTGGCTGAGCGAGCTTGCAGATTCGTCGATAGCGATAGCCTGAGCATAGATCACACGACCAAGGTCAAGATTTGCTTTGGGAAGTTCGGGAGCGAGTTCTACTGCTTTCTGGATATATTTGCGAGCTTCGTCAAGTTTATTCTGACTCTGATACAAAATACCCATCACATCATAGTACTCAGCATTGTTGGGATTGAGTTTGATAGCTTTTTCAAGAAGCGCCTGAGCTGATTCGTATTCTTTCTCNTTGATTTTCTCATTGATAATGATTGTGAGATATTTAGAGATAGAATCACCGTAAAGGTCATTGGCTGTTGCTGCATAAGCCATAACACGGGGAGTGTCATTTTTCTGAGCTGCTACGCTGATGGCATAATCATACAGAGCCGGTTCTTGATAGCCCAATTCCACTGCCTTGTCGAAAGAGGTGAGGGCTGTGTCAAGTTTTGCAGCTTGCCATGCGGCAAGACCTTCGAAATAGTAAATCTGTCCAAGAGCGTTATTGTCGGGTGCGGGAGGAACCATTTCGCCGAGAGATTTGTTGAACGGCATGTTGGTGTAGATATTCCANACTTCGTAAGCTCCGGCATAGTCCTGAACATCCCAAAGAGTCTGACCGATAGTGAGATACTGGTTGTGGTTTTCAGCCAGCTTCTTAGCCATGTCTTTAGAATATTTAGTCTTTACTTTTACTTTTCCGTCTTTGTCAAGTTTCTTTTCACCGGTTTTCTTGTCAACTTCGGGAACTGAATCAAGAGGGAATGCAATCATGAAATAATTGTATCCGTCAATGAGCGCCTTACCCATTTTAACGGGATCAGGATTTTCGCCCACTGCTTTTTTCTTGAACATGTCGTCGTAATCGCCAAATTCGATATTTCCTGCTACGAACCAAGTTTGAGCGTTGTCCTTGCTTTCAGGATTTTTCAACGCCGGAGCGATGTCCTTACGAGCTTGAGTTAGATTGGTGTTGTAGCCTTTGGTTTTGCCTTCAACCTCTTTTACGAGGCTCATCTGGGCTGAAAGACCGGTTGCCGTCAAGAGGCATAGACCTAAGATGACTGATTTTTTCATAATATATTGAAAGTTAATAGTAAAATTCAGTTATTAAATCTCTTCGTTTTCGTCACTGTCTGATGATTCATCATNGTTTAGTTCATCGTCAACAATTTCAGTGTCGTCCTCTTCAACTGAAATAGAGTCGGCNGGAAGTTCGGTTTGTTCGCTTGCTTCCAGAAGAACATCCTCGTCGATTGTTTCTTCAGGGTCAGAGTCCACGCAGCACACTGATGCTATTTCGTCATTGCGCTTTTCGAGGTTGATGAGTCTCACTCCTTGAGTTGCTCGTCCTTGAACACGGATATCGGCAGCCTTTATGCGGAGAGTGATACCTGATTTATTAATAATGACGAGATCATTGTCGTCATTGACGCTGTCGATGGCGACAAGGGTTCCGGTTTTGTCAGTGACGCTGATGGTCTTTACTCCCTTNCCNCCTCGGTTGGTGATGCGATAGTCTTCGNGCAGNNAGCGTTTGCCATATCCCTTNTCNGAAATANCAAGCACATTGTTTTCTGTTTCCGGCTCCATGCATATCATGCCGATAACGGCGTCGTCGGGACCGTCCAGAGTCATGCCGCGCACACCGGTTGACACTCTACCCATNTCGCGCACTTTGTGCTNGGGGAATCGAATAGCGCGTCCGTTCTTGTTGGCGAGTAAGATGTCAGANTTTCCATCGGTCATCTCCACGCCAATNAATTGGTCGCCTTNGCGGATGACAATTGCGTTGACACCGTNCGCTCTCGGGCGTGAATATGCTTCGAGTGAAGTCTTTTTAATGACTCCCTGACGAGTTGCAAACACGAGATTGTGGGAGGTCACAAATTCTTTGTCGTCGAGTTTCTTAGTGCATATAACGGCATTCACTTCATCGCCGGCTTCAATATTGAGCAGGTTTTGGATAGCTCTTCCCTTGCTGTTCTTTGCCATTTCGGGGAGTTCGTAGACTTTCAGCCAATAGCATCTTCCTCGGTTGGTGAAGAATAGCATATAGTTGTGCATCGAAGCGGTGTAGATGTGCTCAATGAAGTCTTCGTCGCGGGTGTCGCTTCCGCGTGAGCCGACACCGCCGCGGTTCTGCGCGCGGAATTCGCTCAACGGAGTGCGTTTGATGTAGCCCATGTGAGAGATGGTGATGATCATATCATCGTCAGCATACATGTCTTCGTCATTAAAATTGCCTGCGGCATAGTTAATGTCGGTTTTACGGGCGTCGCCAAACTTGTCACGGACCTCCACAAGTTCTGATTTAATCAGTTCGCGACACTCATGCTCGTCGGAAAGAATTAGATTGAGGTGTTCTATCAGTTTCTGAAGTTCCTCGTATTGCATGTGGAGCTTGTCCTGTTCCAGTTTCGCAAGGTTGCGAAGACGCATTTCCACGATGGCGAGTGTTTGAGGATCAGAAAGCTGGAAGCGTTCTGAAAGTTTTGCTCTGGCATCTTCAGCCGAGTCAGCGCCGCGTATTATTTTAATCACCTCGTCGATATTTTCCGATGCGATGATAAGTCCCAGTAATATGTGGGCTCTTTCTTCTGCTTTACGCAGCTCGAAACGGGTGCGTCTTANGACTACGTCATGACGGTGGTCGATGAATGCNTGTAGAATCTCTTTGAGATTGAGCGTCTTCGGTCTGCCGTTGACAATCGCCACGTTATTAACGCTGAACGACGCCTGCATCTGGGTCATTTTGTAGAGCTTGTTGAGCACTACGTTGGCATTGGCATCGCTTTTGAGTCGGATCACAATGCGCATACCCTTATAGTCGCTCTCGTCGTTAAGGTCGGCGATTCCGTCAAGACGTTTCTCGTTTACGAGATTGGCTATGTCTTTTATTAATTCCGCTTTGTTGACATTGTAGGGAATCTCGGTCACTATAATGTCCTCATGATTGGAATGGGATTCTATTTCCGCTTTCGCTCTGATAACAATTCGTCCGCGTCCTGTCTCAAATGCTTCCTTAACGCCGTTATAGCCGTATATGGTTCCTCCGGTAGGGAAGTCGGGAGCGGTGATGTGCTTCATCAACTCAGGTATGGTGAGCTCGGGATTATCGATAAGCGCGATAGTGGCGTTTATGGATTCGGTGAGGTTATGAGGGGGCATGTTGGTTGCCATACCTACGGCGATACCTGATGTTCCATTTACCAAAAGGTTGGGAATTCGGGTAGGCAATACTGTAGGCTCGGGGCGGGAGTTGTCATAGTTCATGGTGAAGTCGACGGTTTCCGAATCGATATCGGCAAGCATCTCCTCGCCAAGTTTTTCAAGGCGCACCTCGGTATAACGCATTGCGGCAGGTCCGTCACCGTCAACCGAGCCGAAGTTTCCATGACCGTCTACAAGTGTGTAACGCATAGCCCAGTTCTGTGCCATGCGCACGACTGTTCCGTAAATCGACGAGTCGCCGTGAGGATGGTATTTACCCATAACCTCGCCGACGCAGTTTGCCGACTTCTTATGTGGATGTTCGGAGGTGTTACCCATTTCATTCATTCCGAACAGCACACGGCGCTGTACCGGCTTCAAGCCGTCGCGCACGTCAGGCAGGGCACGTGACACAATGACAGACATTGAATAGTCAATATAGGCTGTCCGCATCTCGTTCTCGATGTCAATTTTCAGAATTCTATCTTCTTCAATCATAAATGTTTTTATAAATAATTGGTGTTGAGTTTCCGCAACTGAGCGAAAAATCACACAAAGATAAGAAAAAATTACAAAATAAGCGGAATTTTAAGGAATGGATTGTTTAAATAATGTTGAGATAATTTAATTGTGTCCGTAANTTTGTTTTTTGGCGCAATTATTGTTATTATTGCATGTGTTTTGATGTATGAAACTAAATTTTAAGGAAGAAGCTATTATTTAAAACATGGATACTAATTTTTCAATGGAATTAAAGACGTTGCTTGACCAAAGCCACAGGGAGGCAGTGCGCCACAATGACCGCGTGGTGAGGGTTGAGCATATATTGCTTGCCATTATGTCGAGCCCTGATAATGAGGCATACATGACCCTTCAGCGACTGATGGATGCCGACACGATGTATCAGATCAGGGATAACCTTGACAAGCGGCTGCACGTTTTGCCTGAAAGTGACAGGCAGATGCAGGTCACTATGGTCAGCGATCTGGCTAACCGCATAATCAAATTGAGTGTTCTCGAAGCCCGTATGCTTAAAAGCAACTTGGTAGATTCGAAGCACTTGTTGCTTGCTCTCTTCCACAATAATGAAGTGCAAGGTCTTGAAATGATGGACGATTTTAAGAATGCGGGAATAACCTATGAGGCACTTTACCGACTGCTTGCCAATGTAGCTGATTCGCCAAAGATGGGGGCGTCATTCGGTGAAGACGAAGAAGATGAAGAGGATGAAATGCCGCGGGGAAGAATGGATGCTCCTCATTCTGCCGGGCAGGCTCCAAAGAGGGGAAACGACACTCCGGCGCTTGATAAGTATGGCAATGACATGACTCAGGCTGCTGAAGAGGGCAGACTTGATCCTGTGGTGGGCCGAGAAGTTGAAATCGAACGCCTTGCCCAGATATTGAGTCGCCGCAAGAAAAACAATCCCGTTCTTATCGGTGAGCCCGGTGTCGGTAAATCGGCTATAGTGGAAGGGCTTGCATTGCGAATCGTTCAGCGAAAGGTTTCCAGGATACTGTTTGACAAGCGTGTCATTTCCCTTGACATGGCTTCATTAGTTGCCGGCACGAAATATCGCGGTCAATTTGAGGAGAGGATAAAAGCCATTCTGAATGAATTGTCGCGCAACAAGAACGTCATATTGTTTATTGACGAGCTCCACACCATTGTCGGCGCCGGCAATGCCGCCGGGTCGATGGATGCCGCCAACCTTCTCAAACCGGCGCTTGCACGTGGCGAAATACAGTGCATCGGAGCAACCACCATCGATGAGTACCGCAAGAATATCGAAAAGGACGGGGCTCTTGAACGCCGTTTCCAGAAGGTGATGGTTGAGCCTACGTCGCCCGAAGAGACTCTTGCAATACTTAACAATATAAAGGATAAGTATGAAGAGCATCATAATGTGAATTACACTCCGGAAGCGCTTGAGGCTTGCGTCAAGCTGACTGACCGTTATGTATCTGATCGAAATTTTCCCGATAAGGCTATCGACGCACTCGATGAAGCGGGATCGCGCGTTCATGTGACCAACATTGTTGTGCCTAAGGAAATCGAGCACATGGAAGAACTGATTGCTGAAGCCAATGCGGCTAAATTAAAAGCTGCTCAATCTCAGAATTTTGAGAGTGCGGCTTCGTTCAGGGATAAAGAGCACAAGCTGAAACTTGAACTTGAGGAAGCTAAGCGCAAATGGGANGCGTCGCTCAACGAGAANCCCGAGACTGTTGANGANGANAAGGTGGCNGAAGTCGTGGCNATGATGACCGGCGTGCCCGTGCAGCGCATAGCNCAGGCTGAAGGAATGAGACTTCGTGAAATGGGTCCGAAACTCCAATCGGCGATTATCGGTCAGAATAATGCGATAGAGAAGATTGTGAAGGCTATTCAGCGTAACCGTGTGGGGCTGAAAGATCCCAACAAACCTATTGGCACCTTCATGTTCCTCGGTCCTACCGGTGTGGGAAAAACTCATCTCGCAAAGAAACTGGCGGAATACCTTTTTGATTCAGCCGATACTTTGATAAGGGTGGACATGAGCGAATATATGGAAAAATTCACGGTGAGCCGTCTCGTTGGAGCGCCTCCCGGATATGTCGGATATGAGGAGGGCGGACAATTAACTGAACGGGTTCGCACTCATCCTTATTCGGTCGTTCTTCTCGATGAAATAGAGAAAGCTCATCCTGATGTGTTCAATCTTCTTCTGCAAGTTCTTGACGAGGGCAGACTCACTGACTCTTTAGGACGCAAAGTCGATTTTAAGAACACCATAATAATAATGACCTCCAATATCGGCTCGCGTCAGCTTAAAGATTTTGGAGCCGGAGTGGGCTTCGTGACAAAACCTGCCGATAAGGAATATTCCCACGGAGTTATCCAAAAGGCTCTGAACAAGGCTTTCTCTCCGGAGTTCCTGAATCGAGTTGATGATATCATAATGTTTGATCCTCTTGACAAGGAAGCGATATTCAAGATTATTGATATTGAGCTCGCCGGATTCTACAAGCGTGTCGACGCATTGGGCTATAAACTTGAGATCACTGAAGGCGCTAAAAACTATATAGCTGAAAAGGGGTATGATTCTCAGTATGGCGCCCGTCCGCTGAAGCGCGCGGTTCAGAAATATCTTGAGGATCCCCTTGCCGAGATGATTATCAATTCCTCTATAGGAGAGGGCGCGACTATCCATGTGGAGTATGATAAAGACAATGATAAGATAGTGACAAGCGTGTCATAAACGCGCTATACGAATATTTGTTTGACAAAAGACCGCAGAAGCGGTCTTTTTGTTTTCAATTTGACAGTTAAATAATATCGAAAATGGCAATATGATGAAATAATCAAGTTTTTTGAAGAAATTTTTCAAATTTTATTTGCGGATTAATTTATAATGTTTAACTTTGTGCCATAAAACATAATTAAGCAACCATTATCATTATGGGCGAGATCAGATTCACTAAGATGCACGGCATCGGTAATGATTATATTTACTTGGATTGTATTAACCATACTCCCGAGCGATTGGCTGACCTCGCGATAGAAATGAGCGACCGCCACACGGGAGTGGGCGGAGATGGAATAATTCTCATCTGTAGCTCCTCGGTTGCAGATTTCAGGATGCGTATCTTTAATGCTGACGGTTCGGAGGCTAAAATGTGTGGCAATGCAAGTCGATGCGTTGCCAAATTTGTTTTTGAACGCGGGCTTACTGATAAAAAAGATATATCGCTTGAAACTCTGTCGGGAATTAAATATCTTCACATTAACGAATATGAAGGCGTGGTGGATCTCGTCACGGTAGATATGGGCGTTCCGCAGTTTGTTCCCGCTTCCATCCCGGTTAAGTTTGACGGGGAGCAGATGATTGAACAGGAAATCGATATTGATGGGAGCCGTTTTGACGTTACTGCGGTGTCGATGGGCAATCCTCATGGGGTCATTTTCGTCGATAGTCTTGCCGATACGGATGTTTGCGGCTTTGGACCGCAGCTGGAGTGTCATGAAATATGGCCTGACAGGGCAAATATTGAATTTGCCGAAATTCTCTCTTCCGAAGAGATAAAAATGAGGGTGTGGGAACGTGGCAGCGGAGAGACGATGGCGTGTGGCACCGGCGCTTGCGCCACTGCGGTCGCCGGCGCTCTTACGGGCAGAACTTCAAGGCATGTCACAGTCCATCTTCGAGGCGGAGACCTCGATATTTTATGGAATCAGGATGACGGGCACGTCTATATGACCGGACCGGCGGAAACGGTTTTTGACGGAGTTTATTTCCGCAAGCATTAAAAGATAGTTTTAGGTAAGAAGAAAAAGGTTAGGTATGATAAAGGTAAATGAAAATTTCTGTAAGCTTCCGGCAAGCTACCTCTTCTCGGAAGTGGCAAAAAGAATAGAAGCGTTTAAGAAGCAGAACCCGGGAGTTGAAATCATACGCATGGGTATAGGCGATGTCACTTCCCCAATATGTGACGCTGTTATAAAGGCGATGCATGATGCCGTCGATGACGAGGCGCGGATGGAGTCGTTTCATGGGTATGGACCTGAACAGGGCTATGCTTTCCTTCGTGACAAGATTTCCGAATTTGACTACGTGAAGCGAGGTATTGACATAGATTCTTCTGAAATATTTATAAGCGACGGCGCTAAAAGCGATACCGGCAATATAGGTGATATTCTTGCCGCCGATTGTAAGATTGCCGTTACTGATCCGGTCTATCCCGTGTATGTCGACACGAACGTGATGGCTGGCAGGGCAGGGGAACTGGTTGATGGCAAGTGGTCGAATATCGAGTATCTTCCTTGCACGGCTGAGAATGATTTTAATCCATCCTTGCCTAAGGAAAAGCCTGATGTGGTTTACTTGTGTTATCCTAATAATCCTACGGGCACAGTGCTGACACGCGCCCGCTTGACCGAATGGGTTCAATATGCACGCAAGAACAATGTGCTCATAATGTTTGACTCCGCCTATGAGGCATACGTCAGAAATCAGGATATTCCGCGAAGCATCTACGAGATTCCAGGAGCTAAGGAGGTTGCGATAGAATTCCGCAGCTATTCCAAAACAGCTGGTTTTACAGGGATACGATGCGGCTATACTGTAGTGCCGAAAGAATTGAAAGGTGTCGACTCCAAAGGCAACGAGGTGTCGATAAATAAACTTTGGAACCGCCGCCAATGCACAAAATTCAATGGCGCGAGCTATGTTTCTCAGCGAGCCGCCGAAGCCCTGTACACGGAGGAGGGTATTAAGCAAGTAAAAGATATTATTGATTATTATATGGAGAATGCCAGGATTTTGCGTACCGGGCTTGAAGAGTGCGGGCTGCAGGTGTACGGCGGTGAAAATTCTCCTTATATATGGCTGAAGACTCCTGCAGGAATATCATCCTGGGGCTTTTTTGACAAACTGCTGTCGGAATGTCATGTAGCAGGCACCCCCGGTTCCGGTTTCGGTCCTTCGGGCGAAGGATATTTCCGCCTGACCGCATTTGGCAGGAGAGAAGCTACTCTTGAAGCCGTGAAGCGATTCAAGCATTTAAAAATATAAATCAATTGATTTTATCAAATTAGTCACTATAATAAACCATTATAATTGTTTTACTTATGTCAAAGTTGAGATTTAAAGTGGTCGAAGAGGCTTTTGACCGAAAGGCGATTCCTGTGGAAATTCCGAAAGAGCGTCCCACAGAGTATTATGGCAAATATGTTTTCAACCGACAGAAAATGTTTGAGTATCTGCCAAAGAAAACCTATGACGCCTTGGTTGATGCGATTGATAATAAAAAGCCTTTGTCACGAGAGATTGCCGACAGTGTCGCTTCAGGAATGAAGCAGTGGGCGATTGACAATGGCGCCCGCCACTATACTCACTGGTTTCATCCGTTGACCGACGGAACGGCAGAGAAACATGACGCGTTTATCGAACATGACGGTAAGGGCGGTGTCGTAGAAGAATTTGAAGGAAAACTTCTTGTTCAGCAGGAGCCTGACGCTTCAAGTTTTCCTAACGGCGGTATCCGCAACACATTTGAAGCTCGCGGTTATTCGGCATGGGACATCTCTTCTCCTGCATTTATAATGGACAAGACACTGTGTATCCCTACAATTTTTATTTCCTATACCGGAGAATCTCTTGACTATAAAACTCCGTTGCTGCGCGCTTTGAACTGCGTTGATAAAGCAGCTACGGCAGTGGCGCAATATTTTGATCCCGAAGTTAGACATGTGAATTCCTATCTTGGCTGGGAGCAGGAGTATTTCCTTGTTGACGAAGCTCTCTACTCGGCTCGTCCTGATCTTGTCATGACCGGAAGAACTTTGATGGGACACGAAAGTGCGAAGAACCAGCAGCTTGAGGATCATTATTTCGGAGCTATCCCTTCACGAGTGGAATCATTCATGCTCGATCTTGAAATCGAGTGTCATAAACTTGGTATTCCGGCTAAAACACGTCATAACGAGGTTGCTCCAAACCAGTTTGAGTTAGCTCCGGTATTCGAGGAAACCAATCTTGCGAATGACCATAATCTCCTCCTCATGTCTTTGATTGCTGAAGTTGCGCGTCGTCACAATTTCCGTGTTCTGCTTCATGAGAAGCCTTTCTCAGGAATTAATGGCTCAGGAAAGCATAACAACTGGAGTCTTGGAACTGACAGGGGCGNGCTTCTGTTTGCGCCGGGTAAAACCCCNATGGGCAACTTGCAGTTTATCNCATTTGTTGTCAACACGATGGCTGCNGTATATCGCCNNAATGCTTTGTTGANAGCTTCAATCATGTCGGCTACCAACGCTCACCGTCTTGGCGCCAATGAGGCCCCTCCCGCAATTATTTCAATATTTGCCGGAAGTCAGTTGTCGGAGATTCTTGAGAAGCTTGAAAACAGCGATAGCGATGAACTTATCAATCTTTCAGCGAAAAAAGGTCTTAAACTTGATGTTGACCAAATTCCTGAAATTCTTGTGGACAACACCGACCGTAACCGCACGTCGCCATTTGCGTTTACCGGTAACCGTTTTGAATTCCGCGCAGTGGGTTCATCGGCAAACTGCGCTTCTGCGATGATTGCGCTGAACGCTGCTGTCGCCGAGCAGTTGATTGAGTTCAAGAGCAAGGTTGACGCGCGTCTTGAAAAAGGCGAGGAACTGAATCATGCTTTGCTTGCCGAAATTAAGGAATTGATAAAATATAGCAAGCCCATCCATTTTGACGGCAACGGTTATAGCGATGAATGGAAGGTGGAAGCTGAGCGCCGCGGACTTGACTGCGAGACATCGGTACCCAAGATTTTTGACGCTTACCTGAGCAAGTCGTCGGTTGACATGTTCAAATCCACAGGCGTGTTCAACCAGCTTGAACTTGAGGCTCGAAATGAAGTCAAGTGGGAAATGTATACTAAGAAAATACAGATCGAAGCGCGCGTATTGGGCGACCTTGCTATGAACCACGTTATTCCGGTGGCAATCCGCTATCAGTCGGTGCTCACTGACAATGTGTTTAAGCTAAAAACTTTGTTCCCGAATGAAAAGGGNGACAAGCTTGCAGCNATGGACCTTGACACAATTGAACGCATGTCAGCCCACATGGCGACTATTCTTGAAGAGGTCAAGAAAATGGTCAACGCCCGCAAGGCAGCCAACCATATCGAGAACGAGCGTGAAAAAGCGCTTGCTTACCATGATTCAGTGCTTCCGTGTATGGATGTGATTCGTTATCACATCGATAAACTTGAGCTGATGATTGACGATGAAATGTGGCCTTTACCCAAATACAGAGAGTTGTTGTTTATTCGTTAATATTTTTAGAACATAGCTTTGCCCGGCACGCTCCTTTCATGGAACTAATCACGGAACGTGCCGGGCTATTTTAGAGAATATAAAGGAAAGTTTTGCGTATGAATAATATTATGCCTAAGGCTCAGGGACTGTATGATCCGAGACATGAGCATGATGCCTGCGGTGTTGGTTTGCTTGTTAATATAAGAGGTGTAAAATCCCATCAGCTTGTAGAAAAAGGTCTNCAGGTGCTTGAACACATGGTTCACCGCGGAGCTGAAGGCGCCGACCCGAAGACAGGCGACGGTGCCGGAATAATGGTGCAGATTCCCCATGAATTTATCTTGCTTCAGGGTATCGCTGTTCCTGAAAAGGGGAGNTATGGCACNGGACTTGTATTTTTGCCTGAAGATGAAGACGCACAGCAGTTGATTATCGATATCATCGAGCGTGAATCGATCGAAATGGGACTCTCTCTTATTGCCATAAGGGATGTTCCGACCAACAATGAGTCGCTCGGAGTGGTCGCCAAGGAGGCTGAACCTGCCATTAAGCAAATTTTTATTGCCGATGAGAAAACCACAGATGAACTTGATCCGAAACTATATATCCTGCGCCGACGCATAGAGAAAAAAGTGGCGGCATCTCCGATAGAAGGCAAAGATAAATTTTATATCGTGTCTCTGTCATCAAAAATTTTGATTTACAAGGGAATGTTGTCAAGCCTTCAGTTGAGATATTATTATCCCGACTTGATGAATCCCCATTTCACCACGGGCATGGCGCTGGTACACTCCCGTTTCAGTACCAACACTTTCCCCACCTGGTCATTGGCTCAACCATTCAGAATGTTAGGTCATAATGGCGAGATCAACACCATTCAAGGCAATCGAATGTGGATGAAGGCGCGTGAATGTGTGCTTCATCCCCGAGCTTTCGGTAACGCTGATGTGACTCCCATCGTGCAACCCGGCATGAGCGACTCGGCATCGCTTGACAATGTTCTGGAATTTTTTGTCATGGGAGGTATGAGTCTGCCCCATGCGCTTGCGATGCTCGTCCCTGAATCTTACAATGATAAAAACCCCATCTCGCCTGAGTTGAAGGCGTTCTATGAATTCCACTCTATTTTGATGGAGGCATGGGACGGTCCTGCCACTCTTCTGTTCAGTGACGGACGCTATGCCGGAGGTATGCTTGACCGTAACGGACTGCGCCCTGCGCGATGGCTCATTACAAATAATGACACCATGGTCATTGCTTCGGAAATGGGTGTTCTCGCTTTCGATCCGTCGGAAGTAAAAGAGAAAGGTAGATTGCGTCCCGGAAAGATGCTTATGGTCGACATGGAGAAAGGGGAGATTTATCATGACGCCGAACTGAAAGAAAAACTCGCAACGGAATTTCCTTATCGCGACTGGCTGTCAAAGAACCGCATAATTCTTGACAAAATCACTACCGGAAGAAAGGTTGAAGAGACAGTGGCTGATTTTTCCCGTCAGCTTCACGCATTCAATTACAATAGGGAAGAGGTTGAAAAAATCATAACTCCGATGGTGTCGGACGGAAAAGAGCCTGTCAACTCTATGGGTTGTGACACTCCGCTCGCTGTGCTGTCCAAGGAGCCTCAATTGCTTTACAACTATTTCCGTCAGCATTTCGCCCAAGTCACCAATCCGCCTATCGACCCGCTTCGTGAGGAATTGGTGATGAGTCTCGACAGTTATATCGGAGCTATCGACATGAATCTGCTGGATCCTAATCCCGAACTTTGCAAGATGGTGTTGTTGAAGCGTCCTATTATCACAAATCAGGAGCTTGACTTGCTCTGCAATCTGCGATATAAAGGATTCAACACCCGTAAACTGGCGATGACGTTCACCGTTGCCGACGGCGCCCGGGGGCTTGAGGAAGGCGTTGAGCGTTTGTGCCGTGAAGCGGAAAAGGCTGTTGACGAGGGATGTAATTACATAGTGTTGAGCGATAGAGGCGTTGATAAAGAGAATGCGCCTATCCCTGCGCTTCTTGCCACCTCGGCAGTCCACCATCATCTTATAGACAAGCAGAAACGCTTGCAAACCGCCCTTATCATCGAGACTGGCGACGCTCGTGAGGTGATGCACTTCGCTCTCTTGTCGGGCTACGGCGCGAGCGCCATCAATCCTTATCTTGCTTTTGCCGTGATCAATGATCTTGTGGCAAAGAAGGAGATTCAGCTTGATTTCCATACAGCCCAGAAAAATTATATAAAGGCTATCGACAAGGGCTTGCTCAAAGTCATGTCGAAAATGGGTATCTCCACGATAACCAGCTACAAGGGCGCTCAGCTCTTTGAGGCGATAGGATTGTCGGATGAGCTTGCCGGCAAGTATTTCGGAAACACTGTAAGCAAGATTTCGGGAGTGAACATGGTTGATTTGAGCAAGGATATCCTCAAGTCTCATGCCGAGGCTTATTCCGTTGAATTTGATTCCGAGATTCCATTGAAGCACATAGGGCAGTACTCTTTCCGCAAAGATGGCGAGTCCCACGCCTGGACTCCTGAAGCGATTGCCACACTTCAACTCGCCACCCGCCTTGGAAGCTATAAGAAATTTAAAGAATTCACGTCGATTATCGATAATAAACCCGAGCCTATCTTTATCCGCGATTTCCTTGACTTCAAGAAAGCGGAACCGATCTCTATCGACGAAGTGGAGCCGGAAGAAGCTATTTTGAAACGCTTTGTCACCGGAGCGATGTCGTTTGGCTCGATAAGTCGTGAAGCGCATGAGGCTCTCGGTATTGCGATGAATGCGATTGGCGCGCGAAGTAATACCGGTGAGGGTGGAGAGGATGCCGAACGCTTCAAAACCCGTCCTGACGGTTCATCGGCGCGTTCCGCAATCAAGCAGGTTGCTTCAGGTCGATTTGGCGTTACTGCCGAATATCTCGTGAATGCGGACGAGATTCAGATTAAAGTGGCGCAAGGCGCCAAGCCGGGTGAAGGCGGACAGCTCCCCGGATTTAAGGTCGATAAGATTATAGCCAAGACTCGTCATTCGATTCCCGGCATCTCATTGATTTCGCCTCCGCCTCACCATGATATTTATTCTATTGAAGANCNTGCGCAGCNTATTTTTGACTTGANAAATGTCAATCCTAAGGCAAAGGTAAGCNTGAAGCTCGTGTCGGAGAGCGGTNTTGGAANTATTGCCGCAGGCGTAGCGAAAGCGAAGAGCGATCTTATTACGATAAGCGGCAGCGACGGTGGCACAGGAGCTTCTCCAGCAAGTTCAATCCGCTATGCCGGCTTACCGGTTGAAATCGGGTTGGCTGAGACTCAGCAGACTCTCGTGCTCAACAATCTTCGCGGGCAGGTTAAGTTGCAAGCCGACGGTCAATTGAAGACCGCACGTGATGTCATCATCATGGCTATGCTCGGCGCGGAGGAATACGGATTTGCCACAAGCGCGCTGATTGTTCTCGGATGTGTGATGATGCGTAAATGTCACCTCAACACATGTCCTGTGGGTGTAGCGACACAAAACGAGGAATTGAGAAAACGCTTTGTGGGACGGTCGGAATATGTGGTTAATTTCTTTAAGTTCCTGGCTCGTGAAATTCGCGAAACATTAGCGGAAATAGGGGTAAGGAGTCTCGATGAAGTCATCGGTAGGGCAGATATGCTCAAAGTTAAGGAGAACCATTCTACCCATAAAACCGATCATCTTGATTTCTCAAAGATTCTCTACATGCCGGCAGAAGCAAGCGTTAACGCTATTATCAATGTCGCCAGCCAGCAGCATGACATAGACGATGTGCTTGACCGCCGCATCATAAGCCGCGCTTATCCTGCTATTGAGAATAAGATGCCGGTTGAACTTGAATTTCCCATCAATAATACGGATCGTTCGGTGGGCGCTATGTTGTCGGGACTAGTGGCAAGCAAGTATGGAAATGAGGGTCTCCCCGACGATACGATTTTGTGTACATTCAAGGGCTCGGCGGGACAGAGTTTCGGAGCTTTCCTTGCTCATGGAATTTCTTTCAGGCTTGANGNCGACNNAAATGATTATGTNGGAAAGGGTCTGTCGGGCNGAAAGANTGTGATAGNGCCTCCNANGGNTACGNCTTACAAGCCTGANGACAACATTATAGCNNGAAATACTCTTCTTTATGGANCCNNTTCGGGAGAGATTTNTATAAACGGACGTGTGGGAGAACGATTCTGTGTCCGCAATTCCGGAGCTATTGCCGTTGTTGAAGGTGTCGGCGACCATTGTTGCGAGTACATGACCGGAGGAAGAACGGTGGTGCTCGGCAGCACGGGACGAAATTTTGCCGCCGGAATGAGCGGCGGAATCGCCTATGTTTGGAACCCTGACGGTAATTTTGATTACTTCTGTAACATGGAAATGGTGGAATTGTCGCTGATTGAAGATATGGCTGACAACAGGGAACTGTACAGAATGATTGGAAATCACTATAAATACACCCACAGTCCGCTTGCCGGAAAGATGCTTGACAATTGGCAGNAATATGTCGATCAGTTTATAAAAGTCATTCCTTTCGAGTACAAGAAGGTGCTTCATGATGAAAAGATGGCTAAACTGCAACAGAAGATAGCCAGTGTGGAGAGAGATTAATCATAATAGTAAAATTCGCTAAAATACATATAATGGGAAATCCTAAAGCGTTTTTAACCATAGGTCGTAAAGAAGCAGGATACCGTCCTGTTACTGACCGTATTAAAGATTATGGTGAGGTAGAGCAGACCCTGAATCAGGAGGACCGCCGGCTTCAGGCGTCGAGATGCATGGAGTGTGGCGTTCCATTCTGTCATTGGAGCTGCCCGCTTGGAAACCGTCAGCCCGAGTGGCAGGACCGCTTATACAAGAATGATATTAAGGGCGCTTACGTGCTGTTGACTCAAACTGATGATTTTCCTGAATTTACAGGGCGCGTTTGTCCTGCCCTGTGTGAGAAAGGCTGCGTGCTCAATAAGCAGCACGAGCCTGTCACCATCAGGGAGAATGAGGCGGCGATTGTTGAGCGCGCGTTCAATGAGGGCTATGTGACTCCACATGTGCCGGCTTTCCGCACAGGAAAAAAAGTTGCCGTTATCGGGTCGGGTCCTGCCGGACTTGCTGCTGCAAATCGTCTTAACCAAAAGGGACATTCGGTGGTCGTTTTTGAAAAGAACGAATCGGTGGGCGGTTTGCTTCGATTCGGTATTCCTGACTTTAAACTGAATAAAAGTATCATAGACCGTCGTATCGACCTGATGAAGCAGGAGGGTGTTGAGTTCCGCACCGGCATTAATGTTGGCGTCGATGTTCAGGCAAAAGAGCTTCTTGAGGAATATGATGCCGTTTGCGTGGCGATTGGAGCTGAAGTTCCCCGTGATTTAAAGGTTGAAGGGCGAGAATTGGACGGAGTTCATTTCGCATTGGAACTTTTGCAACAGCAAAACCGTGTTAATGCCGGAGTCGAAGTTGACCCGTCGGAACGTATTTCCGCCAAGGGGAAACACGTGCTTGTTATTGGTGGCGGCGACACGGGAAGCGACTGTGTCGGCACCTCCAATCGTCAAGGCGCGCTGTCGGTGACCCAGATTGAGATTATGCCGCAGCCGCCGGTGGGTGACAATCCCGACACTCCCTGGCCTTACTGGCCTGTTGTGCTTAAAACTTCAAGTTCACACCTTGAAGGCTGTGAGCGCCGCTGGCTTCTTGACACTCGTAAATTTGTCGGCAAAAACGGCAAGGTTGAAGAAGTCGTAGTTGAGGGCGTGGAATGGGAGAAGGATCCTCAATCGGGTAAAATGACATTGAAACACACGGGTAAAGTGGAAACACTCCCGGCTCAACTCGTTTTACTGGCGATGGGTTTCACTAATCCCAAAGCCGATGGCTTGCTTGAGCAGCTCGGAGTCGAAAAGGACGCGCGAGGAAATGTGAAAGTCGGAGCGTCGCAACAAACCAGTGTGGACAAAGTGTTTGCAGCCGGCGATGCCTCTACCGGAGCTTCACTCGTTGTGAGATGTATCGCTTCAGGGCAAAAGGCGGCAAAAGGTATCGATGATTATCTTAGAACCAAGTAATGGAACAATTGAAACATGAATGCGGCGTAGCGATGATACGCCTGCTGAAACCTCTCGAATATTACAAAAAGAAATATGGCACGTATCTCTACGGTGTGAACAAGCTCTATCTCCTGATGGAGAAGCAGCACAACCGCGGACAGGAGGGCGCCGGCGTCGGTGTAATAAAAATGAATGCCCCTGCCGGTAATGAGTACGTGTTCCGTGAAAGAGCGTTAGGCTCCAATGCGATTCAGGAAATCTTTTCAAATATCAACAGGCAGATCGACAGCGCTCATATTCAGGATAAGGAAGCCGAATGGATTGATGAGTACGCTCCGTTTGTCGGAGAGGTTTATATGGGACATTTGAGATATTCCACCACAGGACGTAGCGGCATCAGCTACGTCCATCCTTTTTTAAGGAGGAATAACTGGTGTTCGCGCACACTTATGCTTTGTGGAAATTTCAATATGACCAATGTCAATGAAATTTTTAAGGCAGTTGTGGAGAAGGGGCAGCATCCCCGCATATATTCCGATACCGTCATTATTCTTGAACAACTTGGATATGCTCTTGACAAAGAAAATAATCAATTGTATCACCGGTTTTCGGAGGAGGGTCTTGAGGGTATCGAGAGAGCCAAGGCGATAGAGGATAATCTTAATCTTGCCCCAATGCTGGAGTCGGTTGCTCCTGCATGGGATGGCGGATATGTGATATGCGGAGCCGTAGGTTCGGGAGATATGTGGGCGTTGCGTGATCCCCATGGGATTCGCCCGGCATTCTATTATCATGACGACGAGATTGTTGTGGTAGCTTCGGAGCGTCCCGTAATCCAAACGGTGATGAACGTGTCGCGCAGAGATGTTCATGAGCTTATGCCGGGCAGCGCCATAATGGTGAGTCGTGCGGGGAACATAAAAGTGGAACAGATTCTTCCCCGCGGGAAAAATGAACGCTGTTCCTTTGAGCGTATTTATTTTTCGCGAGGCAGCGATGCCGATATCTATANGGAAAGAAAGGCGTTGGNCAGGAATCTTGCCGACAAGANATTGGAAGGGGTNGATTATGACTTGAAACATTCGGTNTTTTNGTTTATCCCTAACACCGCTGAAGTGGCTTTTATTGGAATGATCGAGGGGCTTGAAAAGTATCTTGACGCTTACAAGGCTGATAAAATCTATCAGGCGGGGTCAGAAGGGATATTGTCGCCTGAAATCATTCAGAATATAATGGCTCAGAAACTTCGCATCGAAAAATTGGCTATAAAAGATATCAAATTGCGCACGTTTATCGCTGAGGGCGAGTCGAGAAATGATCTTGCCGCTCATGTGTATGACGTTACGTATGGAATTGTTAAGGATGGACAGGATGCGGTGGTGGTCATTGACGATTCTATCGTGCGCGGCACCACGCTCAAGCAATCTATCATAAAGATGCTCGACCGTCTTAATCCACGGAAAATCGTAATTGTCAGTTCTTCGCCTCAGGTGAGATATCCTGATTATTATGGAATCGATATGTCGCGCATGGCGGAGTTCTGCGCGTTTCGCGCTGCTGTAGCATTGCTGAAAGAAAGAGGGGAGGAGCATATTCTTGATGAGGTTTATAAGGAGGCCTTGCGTCAAGAGGAACTGCCGCCGGCTGAAAGGACAAACTGCGTAAAACGCATCTATGAGCCTTTCAGTGATGATGAAATTTCCGACAAAATCGCAAGAATGCTTACGCCCGATGATTGTAAAACCGAGGTGAAGATTATTTACCAGACATTGGAGGGATTGCATCGCGCCGTGCCCGATTGTCCGGGTGATTGGTATTTCTCAGGAGATTATCCCACTCCGGGAGGCAATGTTCTCGTGAACCGCGCTTACATAAATTTTTATGAAGGAAACCACGATAAGCGATAAAAANCAGGCTAAATGTGGTGTCGATTCATTTTTTTTACGTATGTTTGCAATCGGTTATTAATATCAAATATTTGAAGCTATGAATGAATATAATCAAAACAACAGCTGTCCTCCTCAGCCCGATAATGTGTTTACTCCCGGACCTTCAGGAAAAAGCCGTGGCGTGGCAGCTCTCCTTGCCATATTTTTAGGCGGTCTTGGCATTCAGTATTTCTATCTTGGAAAAACAACCGCCGGCATTATNGCNATCATCTTAAGTTTTGTGACTTGCGGTATTTTTGAGATTATATGGTTGATTCAGGGTATTCTGATGTTTACATTGACTCAGCCNGANTTTGAAAANAANTATGTGTANACCACTAAAAGTTTCCCGATTTTTTAATTGAGAGCTGGACAAATAAAATCAGAGGCGTGAATCCGATAATGAATTCACGCCTCTGATTTTATGGTTAGGATTGTAGTCGCTTTTTTACTGAGGTTGCCCCTGCTTTTCTGACTTTTCTGAAAGATGAGAGCATGAATCCGAGCAGAAATATTATAAGAGTGCTGATGACTATGCCTAAATTAATGTGAACAAATTGAGGGATATCCATCCATTCCTGAAGTTTTGTTTGCATCGCTATTAAAACCAATGATGCCACCCCCACAATGACGCCTATTATAGCTTCAGGCTTCTTGGCTGAGGGACAAAGATAGGCTAACAGAAACATTCCGAGCACTCCTCCTGAACAAATGCTGCTTAGCGCCCACCAGGCATCGAGAGCGTTATCGACAACAAGAAAACAGAGAGCTACGGCGATTCCGAGCATTCCCGAAATAAGGCTCGACAATCTCAAAACGCGCACTTTTGTCTTGTCAGACGCTTTAGGGTTGAACATGGAATAGAAATCAGTGAGAAGGATTGTGCTCGACGATGTAACGCTCGTAGCTATTGTGCTCATGCCGGCGCAAAATATTGACGCTATCATCAGCCCGACGAGACCTCTCGGCATCACATGAATGATGAAGTAGGGGAATACGTAGTCGCTTTTTATGTCGGGAGGAAGCGCGTCGGCATATACCGTGTAATATGCAAAAAGCAGTGAGCCGATAAGGAAGAGGACTATATTGACCGGCAATGTGAGCAGGGCTCCTAAGAATGCGCTTTTACGCGCTTCTTTGAGTGTTGGAGCCGCGCAATAGCGCTGAGTGTAGCTTTGATCGATTGCGAAATTATTGAGATTGGTGAACATTCCATATACGAGACATACCCAGAACGTGCTTTCTACAAGCGAACCGTTGAATGCCCCTAATGAAAATTTATCATTGGCAAGGCATATTTCTATAGCCTGCATGGGTCCTTCAGGCATCTTTACCAAAAGCGCGAACAGGCATACGATAACGCCTATAATCAAAATTCCGCCTTGCAATGCTTCAGTGAGAATGACTGAGCGCAGACCTCCTTTCTGGCTGTATAGCACAATTCCCAGTCCCGTTACAATTACTACAACGGGGATGTTCCATCCCATCAACACGTTCATCGGCACGGCGAGAAGATAGAGAATGGCGCCTGAACGGCATATCTGTGTGAAGATGTAGAATGCCGACGCATACAAACATGCCCATTGTCCGAATCGCTGCTTGAAGTAACTGTAGGCGCTGATACTGCCCATCGACCGGTAGAACGGCACGAAATATTTCATGGCAAGCAGCCCGGCGGGCAAAATCGACAATGTGAATACGAATGCGTTCCAGTCGCTTCTGAAAGCNGCTGAACAGTATCCTAAAAATGAGATTGAGCTGCAAAACGAGGCAAATATGGAGAGCCCTACGATCCATCCCGGCATNTTGCCGCCGCCTCGGGTGAACTCGTCGCTGCTTTGACGTTTTTTCCCGAGCATATAGCCGAACATGATTGTTCCGGCTGAAAATATTATGAATATGGCGAGGTCAAAATAGTTCATGGGATGTCTTTGGCTGTGCTCTGTTAAGGTTCTATTACAAGATGTTTTTCCTGAGGATGATAGCCTCTGATGAATTCCGCAGCCGACATGCGTCGTTTGCCGGGAATCTGCAATGANAGGATTTCAAGAATATTGTCGGAGGCAGAAATGAACATCTGTTCACCCGTGATGGATATGGTTCCTGCCGCAGCTGACGATTTTTCATCGGTCACTCGTGTCTCAAATATTTTCACGCTTGCCGGCTCGTCATTGAGCAGTCCCGTGATTTCAGTCCATGCGCCGGGGTAAGGGGAGAGTCCCCTTACGAGATTGTGAATCGCCATCGCCGGTCGATTCCAGTCTATGCGACATGTTTCTTTGAATATTTTAGGAGCGGGGAGCAACTCCTCATCAGCGTTTATCTCGGCATCCTGGGGAATTGTGCGCAGGGTTCCGTTTAAAATATCCTCAACGGTGTTTATTGTAAGTTCCGCGCCGATGTGCATAAGTTTGTCATGTATCGTGCCTACATTATCGTCGGGATTGATCGGTATTGCTCGTTTTGCGATTATGTCGCCTGTGTCTATTTCGTGTTTTAGGAAAAAGGTGGTGACCCCGGTTTCGGTCTCTCCGTTAATTACCGCCCAATTTATTGGAGCAGCTCCGCGATACTTGGGCAGCAACGAGGCGTGGAGATTGAATGTGCCGAGCTCGGGCATGCTCCACACAACCTCGGGCAGCATTCGGAATGCTATTACAATGAACAAGTTTGCATTCAAAGAGCGTAGTTCACTGACAAATTCGGGATCTTTCAGCTTTACAGGCTGCATGAGGCGCAGACCGTGGCTTTCAGCATATTGTTTCACCGGCGAATGGAGCATTTTGTGCCCTCTTCCCGCCGGCTTATCGGGCATCGTNACTACACCTACTATATTATAGCCTCCTTTATAAAGCCGGTCNAGACTCTCCACTGCAAATNCAGGAGTTNNGAGAAAAACTATTCTTAAATCTTCTTGTTTCATTATAAAAATGGTTGTATTTTAGACAAAGTTACGATTTTTCCATTTAATTCTGATATTTAGTGCTTATGAGATGCTATTTTAAGATTGCCGTTGCCATTAGTTTGGCGTTTACTCTTCTATTGGCTCCGGTGGTCAGCGCCGCAGAAAAGAGCGAACTTATTGTAGAGCGTGATTCACTGTCGGCTGATTCCGAACGAAGTGACAATTTCGACGCTCGCCAATTNATTTTACCCGGAGCTTTGATTGCCNTAGGCGCTTTTGGNGTTGAGAATGGATGGATGAAACGGATTAATCGAGGNGTCAGGAAGGNGATGTTGCATTTGAGCGGCGGTCANCGNTTTAAAGCCGATAATGTGATAGAGTATGTTCCGGCGGCAGCCTATCTTGCTTTGGGCGAATTTAACGGTATAAAACATGCTCACAATTTCAGGGATCGCGCTATCATCCTTGCCACTTCGTTTGCGGCAATGTGCGCTATCACTCAGCCAGTCAAACATATTGTCGGAGAGATGCGTCCCGACAACTCTTCGGATGATTCTTTCCCTTCGGGACACACCGCCACTGCATTTATGGGCGCGGAATTGCTGAGAAACGAATATTCCATTGGAATTGGGGTGGCTGCGTATAGCGTTGCGTGTGGTGTGGGATTTATGCGGTTGTATAATAACCGGCATTGGCTTAATGATGTGGTGGCAGGAGCCGGAATTGGAATTCTTAGCGCTCGGATCGGAATATGGATGCTGCCTGTGTGGAAACGTGTCTTTCATTTTGGAGAACAGCCGGATGGGATGCAAATTGCGTTAATGCCCTCCTATAACATGCAAAATAAAGCTATTTCTCTCGGAGGAACGATTAAATTTTGAATTTTTTCAAAAATTTTTAAACATAAAAAAATGCGGATTGTTATAGTAGTATAATCAACTAAAATTAATATTTATGAATCTTACAAAATTAAACTTCTTGGGCTATTCAAAGAGCTGGTGGCTCGTTCTCATAGCCGGAATCGTGATGGTAGTGTGCGGGTTTGCATATTGGTTTTGGCCTGCTGCAGGTTTTGCAATTGCATCTCAAATCTTCGGATGGCTACTGGTGCTCGTCGGAATTGTGCAGCTGATTGTAGCTGCGGGTCCGCGTTATCCTAAAGGCTGGGGCTGGTGGATTGCCGGCGGAATGATCGACCTGTTTATCGGGTTTATGCTCGTGCGCAGTGTGATGCTTTCTGAAGCTGTTTTCCCCTATTTCCTTGCTCTTATCTTCCTTTACTGGGGTATCACAATGATTATCAGTTCAGTTAACGGACATAAAGGTAAATACTGGTGGTTGTATCTTGTTAACGGTATTCTGTTGACCTTGATCGGATTCTTCTTTATTGAAGCCGGTTATGTTCAGAATATGATGATGGTTAGCTTCCTTGTTTCTCTTGCATTTATCTATTGGGGTTTCTCAATCTGTATGATCGCTTACGACATCAAGCCTTCAATAGAAAATGGCGGAACCGAAGAATAATCCTTCTGCCGGAATAGAATAAACTTTACACATCCATGCCTGTCAGGATTTATGGCAGACATGGATGTTTTGTTAAATATTCTTAGATAAGAGATAAAAGAGAGGTCTACGCTTGGCAGGATGGTGGGAATGCGCTATCTTTATCATGGATTAAACTATAAGGTCGGTTTCCGGTCTAATAGGAAAAGTGAACAATCTGTTTTATCAATTTAATTTAAAAGGAGAGTCAAGTCTTATGATTGCAAAAAAAGTTCTGTTATTGGCGTTGATGCTTACCGGCAGCAGTATCGCTTCGTATGCACAGTATGACGATGATATTTACTATAATCCTGCCAAAGATAAAAAGACGCAGACGGTCACTGTAAAGAAGACCGCCACGCCTTCACAGTCATATTCAAATTATCCTGTATCACAGTATAATCCCAATCTCGGGGGTGCCGATTATGCTCCAGCCGACAGTTACCAAGTGACGGGGACATCCACCCGTAATGTCGACGAGTACAATCGAAGAGGGGCGTATGCGGTGTCGGATTCCTTGAAATCTTCTTCGGATCAAAGCGACGATTTCCAATATACGCGTCGCATAGAGAAGTATTATAACGGTGATATTATTGCTGACATAAATGACCCGGCATTGGTTGAATACTATTATTCAAGCCAGCCTGACGTGACTATTAACATAGTTTCGCCCGGTTATGGATGGTATTCTCCGTGGTATTGGAATAGCCCATGGTATTGGAACGATCCGTGGTANTGGAATTCATGGGGTCCCTCCTGGTCATGGGGCTGGGGTNCGTCGTGGGGCTATTATCCCGGTTGGGGACCGTCTTGGTCCTGGTCATGGGGCTGGGGACCATCCTGGGGATATCCGGGCTGGGGTCCCGCTTGGGGTCCCGCATGGGGACCCGGTTGGGGTGGAGGTATAGCATACCGTCCCATAGATTATGCTCCCAACGGACGTCGTCCCGGTCAAGGCGTGCGTAACGGTTATACCGGTATCACACATAACTCTCGTCCCGGAATGACAAATGGCAATCGTGTGAACGGTTTGCCTGCCGGATCGGTTGGAAACTATCGTCCAGGGACATCCACACCTTCTGTTGCCGGTCGTCCTTCTAATTCGACCAACGGATATAATCAGAACGGTTCAACTTATCGTCCTTCGGGCAATCAGGGAACAACTACTGGTAATCGAACTACCGGCAACCGTAATCAAAACAGCTATTATAATAACTCAAACAGCGGTCGCTCATACTCCATGCCGTCACAGGGCTCCAGCTCTTCTTCGAGAGGCGGGTATTCAGGCGGTAGCGCCGGCGGAAGCCATCGCGGTGGCAGACGTTGATGGGATTGTTTAATTTAGAATTATTTTAACAAGATGAAACTATTGAAATTTGGTCTCCCTGCTGCAGCCTTGCTGCTTCTTCCGGGAATATCTCAGGCTCAGAGCGCAGTGGATTTATATAATATGTCTCGTTCGGATTTGAGGGGTACCGCCCGATTTATGTCAATGGGTGGAGCTTTTACGGCGCTTGGCGGTGACTTGTCGTCGCTCAACCAGAATCCTGCCGGTATCGGTATCTATCGAAGCAGCGAACTGGGGCTTACTTTGAATCTTGATTTTCAATCATCTTCAGCAACCGCCCAAGGGCATAAAACCGATGAGAGTCAAACAAAATTCAATTTCAACAATTTTGGCTATATCGGGACAATGCCATTGAGCAGCACCGGATTGCAGTCGATTTCATGGGGCGCGACTTATTCGAGAGTCGTTTCGTTTGACCGCATCAGCAGCGGACGCATCAGTAATCTTCACGGCGCGTCGTTGAGCAATTATATCGCTGCGATGAGCAATGCCGGAGGATATTCTCCCGGTGATTTGCTTTATGGCAATAATTATAATCCATATCTTGTTGAGGATGGTCCCGGCTGGTTGGATATTCTCGGGTTCCAAAGCTATGTGACGAACGATGTTTATGGAACTGACGGGCAATTTGGCGGTTTCCAAGGGCTGATGGGCGATAACACCACCGGTAGCGCGTGGTTTAAGACTCGCGAGAAAGGATATGTCGATGAATATTCTTTCAATATTGGCGGAAATGTTAGCGATATGTTTTATTGGGGTGTCGGCATCGGCGTGACTGATATGGATTATAAATCGTTCACCCAATATGGAGAAAATCTCGATAATGCCTATATCACTGCTCAGAGAATCGCTCCTGACCAGAATGGAGATGATGTTTACGAGATAACCAACGGAACGGCTGACTATGCTCTTACCAACCATCTGCATTCAAGCGGTTCAGGCTTCAATTTCAAATTTGGAGTGATCGTGAAACCGATAAATGAATTGCGTATCGGTTTGGCGGTTCATACTCCTACATGGTATCAGATGACTGATACTTACTGGGGCGCGATGGATTATAACTACATGCCATCCAACAACAGTATATACAACTCTTCGTTGAGCGGCTACGTATTGACTGATGAGGGTTACACCGGATCATTTGACTATAATATGCGCACGCCTTGGCGAATGATGGTCGGTATTGCCGGCGTTATTGGAAAGCAGGGGATATTGAGCGCGGATTATGAATACCGCGGCACAAACACCATGCAGGCTTCCGATGTTGACGGTTATACGTTCAGCGGTGTTAAATCTGATGTGAAAACTTATTATAAGGGCACTCACATTTTCCGTCTTGGAGGAGAGTTGCGTGTCACTCCTCAGTTGAGTCTTCGTGTAGGTTACAGCTATGAAACCTCTCCGGTGAAGAAGCAAGCTGAGAATGATGGCGAATTCATTTGGACCGCCGGAACAAATCCCAGTTACACATTTGACCAGCATACTCAGTATGTGACTGCCGGACTTGGTTATCGTTTCAGCTCGTTCTACATCGACTGCGCTTATGTCAACAAGCAGCGTGAGGCAACCTATCATGCGTTCACTCCGCTTATCGTTGGCGGTACTGTGGTGGAGGGTTCGCCTTCGGCAAAGATTAAAGACAACAATAACCAGATTGTATTGTCGTTCGGATACAAGTTCTAAAATAATTCAGTAATTAATAGAAGCCGGTTCGGATAGATGTCTGTTCGAACCGGTTTATGCGTTAAATAATCTCATTTCATCTATGGCAGTCGACAGGGGGCTTGATCTCGACAATCCTGAATTCAAGTGTGCTTGGAATTTGATTAGGAATACCAATCAGTCATTATTCCTTACCGGTAAAGCCGGTACGGGTAAATCCACATTTCTGAAATATATATGCCGTAATACCGACAAAAAGTATGTGGTGCTTGCGCCTACCGGCATTGCGGCAGTGAATGTGGGCGGAGTGACTTTGCACTCTTTTTTCCGTCTACCTTTTAAGCCGCTATTGCCCGATGATGCCGAGTTCAGCGAGCGTCACCTCAAGGAACGCATGAAATATTCCCGGTCACAATTGAAGCTGCTGAAAAATCTGGAGCTTATAATTATCGATGAGATATCGATGGTGAGGGCTGACATAATTGATTTCATCGATAAGCTGCTTCGTGTGTTTTCGGGCAATAAGCGGGAACCGTTTGGCGGAAAACAGTTGTTGCTTATCGGCGATATTTTTCAACTTGAGCCTGTCGTCACTTCCGATATGAAAGATATCCTTTCACGATATTATACCAACAATTATTTCTTTTCGGCTCATGCTTTTGATGAAATCAAGCTCGTGTCGATCGAGCTTAAAAAAGTTTATCGACAGAATGAGCCGACATTNATTGAAATGCTCGACCGAATAAGNATGGGTAAACCGCAGAAGTCGGACATTGAGCTTTTGAATGCTAAATCGGGGTCGATCGCTGACAAGGATAAGATGACGATGACGCTTGCCACTACAAGGAGTACCGTAGATGCCATCAATGATGAGCGATTAAGAGAGCTCCCGTCTCCCGAGGAGGTTTGCTTGGGAAGTATAAGCGGAGATTTTCCCGAGAATTCGTTGCCAACCTTGATGGAACTGACTCTCAAAGTCGGCGCTCAAATAGTGTTTATTAAAAATGACATGACACGCCGGTGGGTCAATGGTACGATTGGACGCATCGTGGCGATCGAAGATGAGTTCCTGAGGATAGAGATTGAAACAGGCGAGATATTGACTGTGAGCCGTGAGATATGGAGCAANATCAAGTATGANTATGATGAGAAAACTCGCAAAATTAATGAGATAGTTCTTGGCACGTTTACACAATATCCTGTCAAACTCGCTTGGGCTCTTACGATACATAAAAGCCAGGGATTGACATTCAACGACGTGGTGATCGATTTCGGTCATGGAACTTTTAGCGGTGGACAAGCCTACGTGGCGTTAAGCCGATGCCGCAGCCTCGAGGGAATGTCGCTCGTTTCCACAATTAATGAGCGCGATGTTTTCGTCAATCCTAAAGTAGTAGCTTTCAGCAATTCGTTCAATGATCAGTATCAAATTGATGATGCAATAAAGAAGGCGCGTTTAAAAGCGGGTTTTAAACGCATTGTGTCAGAATTGGACGCCGGAAAATTATCTGCGGGATTTGACGCATATCTTGATTTGCTGGGAGAAGATTCTTCGATAACCGAGCTGATTACCCCGTCGATAGCCCGTTTCATTAAAAAGAAATTGAACGGTGGCGAGAAATATCGTCTTGAAGTTGAAACGCTGAACGAAGAAATAGAGGATAACAGGAGAAAGTTCAAAAAACTCGCTTCGGAATATGTAGCGATGGGGAATGAGTGCTTGAGCGAGGGGATGGAGCCTACGCCTGTGCTTGCAAATTATGATAAAGCGATTGAGATATTTCCCGATTGTGTCGATGCGTGGATTGGAAAAGGCAAAACATTCGCAGGAATCGGTTCTGCTGATGATGCGGAAGCTGCTTTCAGAGCGGCTGAGGATGTATTGAAAAAATATCCTGATTCAACAAAGAGTTATAATGTGGCGGTGAATCTCGGCAATCTGTATTTTAAGAGCAGGCGGTTGATTGATGCGCTTGACAATTTTTTGAAAGCGGCAGATTTGAATCCGGAGAGCGCCAACATCCACACCTTGATTGCGAAAGTCTATGATGAATCGGGCGATGAAGAAAATGCCGAGTATCATCGTGAACTTGCAAAGAGAAAACGTCGCAAACGCAAATGAAGCGCTTACGACGTTTATAATACTGCTATAAGTGGTGTTCGTTATCTATCCAGGACGTTTACTTTAAGAGCGTCGTAAGCTCTGGATGCTTTCTCTCTCGCAGCTTCGACGGTGTCGGCTGTGGCGAGGATTACACCCATTCGGCGATGTCCTTTGACTTCCGGTTTCCCAAATATTCTGATTTGCACTCCAGGCTCCTCAAGAACTTTTTCAAGATTGTCGAACTCGATTTTGTCAGTATCGCCCTCCACTACCACTGCGCGTGACGCTGACGGACCATAGAATCTTATTGCCGGAACGGGGAGCCCGAGCAACGCGCGTGCATGAAGTCCGAATTCGCTAAGATCCTGGGAAATCATTGTCACCATTCCTGTGTCGTGTGGACGGGGCGAAACTTCGCTGAAGATCACATCATCGCCTTTTATGAACAGTTCGACGCCGAATATTCCATATCCGCCAAGAGCGTCGGTGATTTTTTTCGCTATTTCGCGAGCTCGTTCAAGAGCGATGGGCGACATCGGTTGCGGTTGCCATGAATAGCGGTAATCTCCGTCTACTTGAATGTGTCCCACCGGTTCGCAGTAAGTAGTGCCTGAAATGCTTCTTACGGTGAGAAGAGTGATTTCATAATCAAAATCCACGAAGCCTTCAACAATAACTTTTCCGGCTCCGGCACGTCCGCCTTCCTGTGATATTTTCCATGAATTTTCAATATCTTCAGGTGTTTTTGCCACGCTCTGTCCGTGTCCCGAAGAGCTCATTACCGGTTTCACTACACAGGGCAGTCCGACAGCTTCAACTGCTTTCTTGAACTCGTCATAGTTTTCTGCGAATCGGTAGGGTGAGGTAGGGAGTCCAAGCTCCTCGGCCGCAAGGCGTCGGATTCCCTCGCGGTTCATTGTGAGCCATGCCGCTCTTGCGGTAGGTGTCACGTTATAACCCTCTTTTTCAAGTTCCAGCAACTCAGGAGTAGCGATGGCTTCAACCTCGGGTATAATATGATCGGGACGTTCAAGTTCAATGACTTCGCGCAGCGCTTTGGGATCAAGCATGTTTATCACATGGCTTCTGTGAGCCACCTGCATTGCAGGCGCGTTAGGATAGCGGTCGCATGCGATGACCTCCACGCCGTGTCTCATTAGCTCGATGGCAACCTCTTTGCCCAACTCTCCGCTCCCTAACAGCAGCGCCTTGCGTGCCACCGGAGTTAAAACTGAACCAATTTTATTCATAAAGAAATATCTGAATTTGGATTACTATATTTTTCTCTGCAAAATTAAGCAGAATTTACGACTTTCTATGTAATTTTGTGTACTAAACGTCTATTTATGGCTGATACAATTACCCAATTTGACACCGCGCTTGCCATGTGCCGCGATATTTTTGTGAAAAAATTGACTGATTACGGAGCTTCCTGGCGCATTATGCGTCCCCAGTCGGTGACTGATCAGATATTTATAAAGGCAACCCGTATCCGTTCATTGGAGACAAAAGGGGTATCCAAAGTGGGAGAGGGGATTCTTCCGGAATTCATTGCCATCGTGAATTACGGTATAATAGGATTGATTCAGCTTCAGCTTGGATATAGCGACACCGACGATATGAGTGTGGAAGAGGTGACAAGACTATATGATAAGTTGGTTGCAGAGACCCGTGAGCTAATGATTCGTAAAAATCATGATTATGACGAGGCTTGGCGAGGAATGCGTATTCACTCCTATACTGATATTATCCTTCAGAAACTGATGCGAACCAAGCAGATAGAGGACAACCACGGCGTTACGATTGTTTCAGAAGGTATCGATGCCAACTATCAGGACATGATAAATTATTCCGTATTCGCAATTATTAAACTGACGGAATAATGACCGAAACAAATACTCAGCCCATTCCGTCGTCGTCAGAGAAGCTTACCGTGACGTTGGTGTGGATTTTCCGTATTCTTGTCGGCGGAACATTCATAATGTCGGGACTGACTAAAATGATCGATCTTTATGGCGTTGTCTATAAGATAGAGCAGTACCTCGATGTTTGGAACATGATGCAACCCCGCGCTCTTGTCCTCGGGCTTGCCATCTGCCTGTCGGGAGTTGAATTCATCCTTGGCTTCCTTCTATTGTTGGGATGTTACAAGCGGTCGGCTGTTTATTTGCTGACGTTGATAATGGCGGGTATGCTCGTCTTGTCGGCATATATTGCGATTGCCGATCCGGTGGACGATTGTGGCTGTTTCGGCGATTTCTTGGTTATATCAAATACCGCTACGTTTTTAAAGAATATAGTTCTTGTCGGGTTATTGATTTACCTATGCTTTAAGAATTCCCGTGTAGCGGGGCTTTTCACGACCTATTCACAATGGCTTGTCGCCTTTTTAGCGGTGCTCTATCTATGTGTCATAGGATATTTCGGATATAATGTTCAGCCACTGGTCGATTTCCGTCCTTATCCGGTGGGAGACTCGTTAATCTCAGCGTCGAATGATGATGGCTCCGAGATGATGTTTATTTATGAAAAAGATGGCAAACGGGAAACTTTCGCTGTTGAAAATTTGCCTGACAGCACTTGGCGTTTTNTCGACCGCGTAGAANCTGNAAAAACTGCCGATNGAAGAAATTTCGCGNTANNTNACNGTGATGNTGACGTCNCTGANNATGTAATTTTTTCGGAAGGCAAGCAGCTCTTACTGCTTATTCCCGAGCTGTCAAATATAGATGTGTCGTCAACCTATCTTATAAATGAGATGGACCGTTATATCACAACCCGGGATGGCTCGATGATAGGAATAATAGGCACAGGAGCCGACGGTATCGATCAGTGGCGCGATATATCCATGGCTTCTTATGACATCTACAGTGCCGACGACACTTCTATAAAAGAATTGGTGAGAGGCAGTGTTGCGATGGTTTATCTTAAAGATGGGGTTATACAATGGAAACGTACGCTTACTTCGATTGACAGCGACCTGTTCGCATCTCCCGACGATATGACGCTTGACCGCCTTTCGTATTCAGGGCTGAACTATTTCTGGTTGTTCACGTTTGTATTTCTTGGGTTGGAACTTGCCTTGTGGATAGTTGACCGAAGCGGAAGGGCTGTTAAATTGCATTTTACTCGCAGAAATCGAAAAAAATAATTAAATTTGCAGCGGTTTTCAACGCTAAGGTTGCATTTGGATCGCCATTTATGGTGATTGGAATTTCTCGCTTGGCGTTTTGACGATTAGTGTGTAATTCTAAGTTAAAAATTTAAGTTTTAAGTTTATTAATAATGAGAAAGAAAATTGTTGCCGGAAACTGGAAGATGAACACTACGCTCCAGGAAGGCGTGGCTCTTGCCAAGGCAGTTAATGAGGCTCTTAAGGATGCGACTCCGAAGTGTGATGTGATTATCGCTGTGCCTTTTACCCATCTTGCTTCAATCAATGCTGTAATTGATCAAAACAAGCTTGGACTTGGTGCTGAAAACTGTGCTGACCATAAGTCAGGCGCTTATACAGGAGAAGTATCTGCATCAATGGTGTCATCAACCGGAGCAACCTATGTGATACTCGGACATTCTGAACGTCGTCAATACTACGGAGAAACTTCAGAGACTCTTAAAGAGAAAGTAGCGCTTGCTTTTGAAAACCAGCTTACTCCCATCTTCTGTATCGGTGAAGTCCTTGAGGAACGTGAAAACGGCACTTATCATGAAGTGGTTAAGAAACAGATTGAAGATGCTTTATTTCATCTTTCGGCTGAAGATTTCAGCAAAATCATCCTTGCTTATGAGCCGGTTTGGGCTATCGGTACCGGAAAAACCGCTACTGATGATCAGGCAGAAGATATGCACGCTTATATCCGCAGCGTGATCGCCGATCGTTATGGAAAGGAAGTTGCTGAAAATACTTCGATACTTTACGGCGGCAGCTGCAAGCCTTCTAATGCAGCACAGCTCTTTGCTAAACCTGATGTTGACGGTGGTCTTATCGGTGGCGCATCGCTCGATTCCGCATCATTCATGGGCATTGTAAATGCATTCAATTGATTCCTTAAAGGAATATCATAAATAATAAAGGGGGCATCTTTACTGATGCCCCCTTTATTATTTGATGGGATAGATAAAGATTAGAATTTATTGATCGCCATTCTGATGTCGGTCAAATGGCTAAGCAAAGTGGGAAGAAGTGAGAGTTTAAGCATATTAGCTCCGTCGCTTTTGGCGACTGAAGGATCGGGATGTGTTTCAATAAAAAGTCCGTCAACTCCCACTGCGATTCCGGCACGCGCTACTGTTTCAATCAAGTCGGGACGTCCGCCGGTTACGCCGGCAGCCTGATTGGGTTGTTGAAGAGAATGGGTCACGTCGAGAATTACCGGCACGCCGAATTTTTGCATAGTAGGCAATCCGCGATAATCCACAATCAAGTCCTGATAGCCGAATGTGGTTCCTCTTTCGGTGATTGCCACTTGAGGATTGCCTGCGTCGATAACTTTTTGCACAGCATGCTTCATCGCTTCAGGCGACAGGAATTGNCCTTTTTTGATATTCACCATTTTGCCGGTGTTGGCTGCGGCTACGAGCAAGTCAGTCTGGCGGCACAAAAACGCCGGAATCTGGAGTATGTCGACATATTCGGCTGCGATAGCCGCTTCTTGCTCCGTGTGGATATCGGTAACTACGGGAACATTGAATGTTTCTCTAACCTTTCTCAATATTTTTAGCGCCTTTTCGTCGCCGATGCCTGTGAATGAGTCGATTCTTGAACGGTTGGCTTTTCTATAGGACCCCTTGAATACATACGGGATGTTGTATTTTACCGTGGTTTCGCAGATAGATTCCGCTATGTCAAGAGCCATTTTCTCTCCTTCGATCACACATGGACCGGCAAGGAGGAAAAAGTTATTGGTAGCGGATGATTTCAGATAATTAAGCATATATTTATGAATATAATTGGGTCAATACATGGATGGTGTCGCAAGCGGTCAATGCAGCCGTCTCGGTTCTGAGTCTATTGTCGCCGAGAGTTATCGGGATCATGCCGCAGTCTAATGCCGTTTTTATCTCCTCGATGTCAAAGTCGCCTTCAGGACCAATGAGAATGGTGACACTGGAGGCTCCCTTATATTCCTTAGCAAGAAGTAGCCTGGGGATTGTCGGGTCGCAGTAAGCTATAAAGCGGCTTTCTGATTTGTCNTTTTTCACAAAGTCCTTGAACGATGTCATCGGCTCGATGATGGGCAATGTCGACTTCAATGATTGTTTCATNGCCGACACGGCGATGCGTTGCAGTCGATCAATTTTCAATTCTTTGCGTTCCGAATGGCGGCACAACAGGGGAACGAAGCGGTTGATNCCGATTTCTGTCAGTTTTTCCACCAGCCATTCCATTCGATCCATGTTTTTGGTCGGTGCGACAGCAATGGTTATGAATGTGTCCCATGCGAGGCGTTCCTCAACAGCATCAACGATTTCTAATGACATTTTACGAGGATTGTCGTCGGTGATTCGGCAATGATACCGTTTCCCTTTTCCGTCAATCACCTCGATCATGTCGCCGACTTTGTGGCGAAGCACTCGCAAACAATGCTTCGCTTCATCTTCCGGCAAGGAAAATGTTTCGGCAATGTCGGGCGCATAAAATTGAATCATTGTTTGTCGGGATTATGTTTGTATTTGAACAGAATGTTGAACAAAATAACCACCACTACTGCATAAGCGGCAAATATCAGCCATGGAGCCGACCAGTTACCTGTCATGTAGACGTTGCCGTTTACCTCGGTTGGTGTAATGAAATGATTCACTATCGCGCCGGCGATAATCATTCCGAATGAAGCTCCAAGTCCGTTGGTCATGAGCATGAACAGTCCCTGAGCTGACGCCTTGATCTTATTATCGGTCTCCTGTTCTACGAACAAAGCGCCTGATACATTGAAGAAATCAAACGCAACTCCATACACAATCATGGAGAGAATTAGGAGCCATAGACCTGAGCCGGGATTGCCGATGCCGAAAAATCCGAAACGGAGAACCCATGCAACCATCGCTATAGTGATAACTCTTTTTATTCCGAATCTTTTGAGGAAGAACGGAATNAGCAGAATGCACAAAGCTTCCGATATTTGCGAAATTGAAGTGAGCAAAGTGGCGTTATTCGCGCCGAAAGTATCAGTAAACTCAGGATTGGCTTTGAAGCTTGATATGAACGGCGTAGCATAGCCGTTTGTGATTTGGAGCGCTACGCCTAATAGCATTGAAAACACAAAGAATATCAACATTCTACGATCCTTGAACAGTTTGAATGCGTCAAGCCCAAGGATTGCGACGATACCTTTTCCGGCATCCTTTTTACCTGCCGAGGGAATATCGGGCAGCATGAAACTGTATATGCCGAGGATGAATCCTAATATCGCGCTTACAAGCAGCTGCATGTCGGTGTATTGGAAGCGGAATGCGGCATTGGGATTTGTGTCGGAGATTGTAAAGCCGAATGCTCCGTCATTGTAGTAGCAGCAGTTCACAAACCACATGGCGATTATGAATCCAACNGTGCCGAGAACGCGGATAGGGGGGAAGGCTTTCACNGTGTCATAATTCCCTTTTTTTAGAATAGAGAACGACACGGAATTGGACAGAGCTATTGTGGGCATATAAAACGCCACGCTGCATGTGAATATCGTGAAGAACGGAGCAAATTCAAGAGTAGGGTGGGACTGGGCGTAAAACCATGCCAGCAGCATGAATGCGGCAGCAACTACATGGCACATTCCCAACAGGCGCTGGGCGTGGATCCAGCGATCGGCGATGACGCCCATTATTGCCGGCATAAAGATTGACACGAAACCTCCAACAGCATAGAACCACGAGATTTCCGAACCGAGACCTGCTGATCCGAGAAATTGACCCAAGCATATCAGATAGCTGCCCCACACGGCAAACTGCATGAAGCTCAAAAATGAAAGTTTGATTTTCGTATTATCCATTTGAATTTCGGTATTATATTTATTAGGCTAATCGTGGTGAATTATTGATCAAGTTCTTCAATCTCCTTTTTTAGAAGGTCGATTTGTCCTGAAATGGTTGCCGCTTCTTCATATCGTTCATCCGAAATACACTCTTTCAGCTGATTTTCCAGCTCATGAAGTTTTTTGATCTTCGCTTCCGCGCTTTCCGGTCCTTGTTCCGCAGCCTCCTCNAAATGAGATGTATCGGTCACTTCTTCCATAATGAATCCTGTATCCTCCAGAATCTCTTTAGTTGTGAAGATGGGGGCTTTAGCTCGGAGCGCGATGCCGATTGCGTCAGATGTGCGTCCGTCAAGTACGACCGTGCGTTCGCCGTCGGTGAATGTCAGTTCCGAATAAAATATGCCGTCCTCAAATTTATATATGAATATGTTGTCAAGTTTTACCCCGAAAGCGTGGGCAAAACTGACGAACAAATCGTGGGTCATGGGTCGCGGCGGAATTATCTTTTCCAATCTTATGGCGATTGATTGCGCCTCAGCGCCTCCAATCACAATCGGAATACGGTAGGGACCGTCGACTTCCCCCAGAATCAGTGCGTAGGCTCCCGACTGTATCTGGCTGTAGGAGATGCCTACCACGTTAAGTTGTATTTTTCTATTTTCCGACATGAGCTCAAATTATTATATTTCTTCCTGTAATGATTCCGCTGCCATAGCATAGATGGGCTGACTCATCGTAGATTACAGCAAATTGTCCCGGGGCGATGCCTTGAACTCTGCTTTCCGATTCGATCACATATTCGCTTTCTCCGAGCCTGGTTAATGTAGCAGGTAGGAATTGCGGCATGTGGCGGTTCTTAAAGCAGATTTTAGCTTTTGTTATATCGTCGTTCCAGGGATTTCCTGAAATGAAATGCATTTCGTCAAGGTGAATTGTGTTGCCGTATTGTTTTTCGGTGTCATATCCCTGACTCACATATATCACGTTGTCGTGAATGTTTTTCTTTACGACATACCATGGACCACCGCTTAATCCCAGTCCTTTGCGTTGTCCGATGGTGTGGAACCAGAATCCGTTATGCTCTCCGAGTTTTTTGCCTGTCTCAAGCTCAACGATCGCGCCCTTTTTCACGCCGAGATGGCGTTTAATGAAATCATTGTAATTGATTTTGCCTAAAAAGCATATGCCCTGGCTGTCTTTGCGGAATGCGTTAGGCATCTTTACGTCGATTGCGATTTCCCTTACTTTTGACTTTGGTAGTGAACCGAGCGGGAACATAAGGTGGGAGAGTTGATCATAACTTATACGGGCAAGGAAATCAGTTTGATCTTTGACAGGGTCAACGGCCGTGGCGAGATATATCTTGCCGTCAACGATATCGGTTGAGGCATAATGTCCTGTTGCTGTTTTTTCAAATTCATGACCCCAGCGCTGTTCAAAATATCCAAATTTTATCATCTTGTTGCACATTATGTCAGGGTTGGGGGTCAGCCCTGAACGAACTGTCCTAAGTGCGTATTCCATGACATTTTCCCAATATTCCTCATGTAGCGACACAACGTCAAAAGGGCAATTATATTTTCGCGCTATGAATTGGCACATCTCGATGTCCTCATCGGCAGAACAATCGCCTTCGTCAGTGTCAAGCCCTATGCGGATGTAAAATAAATGAAGATCATGCCCTTCTTCCTTGAGGCGATGAACAACTACAGCACTGTCAACACCTCCTGATATAAGTACAGCTATTTTCATTAAAACAGTTAAGGTTATATTTCCTCCATCTCCTCAGCCTCATCCTTGCCTCGACGCGAAATGATGAAAAGAGATATAAAATAGTCCAGGGATATTTTGCCGGGACCGGCAATGAGGATATAGATGAAAATTCCGATAAACATTATAGGCAGATATCCCGGCTGCATGCTTGAAAACAGATAGGGCATTGTGCCTGGATATATGATGTGAATGATGTGATACTCGGCGCAAATCATTGCAACAATTGCCGGAATGACGGCAAGACGAGTCAAAAATCCCACCATGATAAGTATTGAACAAATCATCTCCACGCAAATCATCAATGTCAGCGACGTGCTACCGTCAAAGCACATAACCGCCGGAAACTCAGGTGCGAGCGAAGTATAATTTATCAAGTGCCTTATGCCAAACTGCAGGAACATTATACCAACGAAAAGCCTGATAAACAAGCGAGCCATGTTACTATAGGTGTAACCTGTGCACTTTAAGAAGAGATTTTCAAAGAAAAGTTTCATTGTTGCTGTTGTTTTTGATATAAAGCCTTGGCAATTTGAAGAACGCTTTCTATTGACATGTTTCGGGCTATAATCTTGTTGTTTTGATCAAGCAGATATATCGCCGGCATTATTCGAAGGTCAATGTAATCTCCGGCAGTTGTAGATGTTCCGGTTTCCCACTCGTAAGGGAAGTCGCTGACTGATTTTTTCCATTCATCGGTCGGATCACCTGACATTATGTCTATTATTTTCAGAGTCCCTGTCTTTGACAAGGCGTTGACAGCGGCGTCAGCTTTAAGTCGAAGGTGGTTCATTGACACCTCCTCGTCATCGGGAAGGTGAAAATACAGCACTTTGTATTCACCAGGCTGTTCGTGGACTTCGTGAACAGCATTATATCTGGTAGCGTAACGTATTGGTTGTATGGAACTTCCTACTTGTGAGCTGTTGATCATTTTTACGTGGGCAAGGTATTTCTCCTTTTCTTTCTGATTGATTTTCTTATTTGTGAATACCGCTTTGGTGAAAAGCATGTAGGGTTCATTGGCGATTATTGACGGATTAGGACCATACATCTCTTTTTCCGCTCTTTTTACAAGCTTCAGAGTGTTTTTGGCATCATTTTTGTATAGTGCCAATAGGTGGTTGATTGATTTTTTGACGCTATCGGGCGATGCGTAAGGTATGAATGTGGTGTAATCGGCAAAAGCGCGGTTGAGCGCGGTTGTGTCGTTGATGACTTTCTTCATGTCGGCTCCTTTCCAGAAATTTATCACGAGATAGTCGGTGCGCTGTTGAAGCGTTGTTAATGAATCCGGGATTTCCGGATAGGGGAATGGTGTCGCCTCCTGAGCACATATGCCGGCGGCGAATGATGAAAGTAGTATAACTAAAGTTAAAATCTTTTTCATTATTTAAACTGGTATGATTTTGAATAACAAAGTTAAGAAATGGCGGGCTTAGTTCAAAATATTTATTCAACATTATTGGCTTTACAAGTGTTAGTAAAGCAAAGGATTTAATAAAATTTATTCATCATGAATTTCAACAACTTTACAATTAAGTCGCAAGAAGCCATCCAGAAGGCTGTTGAGATTGCCAAAGGTTCCGGAAACCAGGCGATTGAGCCGGTCCATCTGTTGAAGGGCTTGATGACTGAGGGAGACTCGTTGATGCAGTTCATCTTTCAGAAAGTGGGTGCTAACGTGGGTAGTGTCACGATGTCGATTGACCGTGCCATCGCAGCCGAGCCTAAGGTGTCGGGTGGCGAACCCTATTTGAGCCGCACGTCTAATGATGTTTTGCAAAAGTCACTTGATATAGCTAAAAAGCAAGGAGATCAGTATGTGACTCTTGAAGCTATCTTATTGGCGATTTTTACCGTCAATAGTAGCGCATCTCAGATTTTGAAAGATGCGGGGCTCACTGAGCATGAACTTAGCGCTGCTATAGAAGAATTGAGAAAGGGTAAAAAAGCTACTGATCAAAGTGCTGAAGATACCTATAATGCGTTGAGCAAATATGCGGTAAATCTTAATGAACGCGCAAGATCAGGCAAACTGGACCCGGTGATCGGCAGGGATGACGAGATTCGTCGTGTATTGCAGATTCTGAGCCGTAGGACAAAAAACAACCCGATGCTTATCGGTGAGCCGGGTACCGGTAAAACTGCGATCGCCGAGGGACTTGCTCACAGAATAGTGAGAGGTGACGTGCCTGAAAATTTGAAGAATAAGCAGATTTACTCGCTTGATATGGGCGCATTGGTCGCAGGAGCCAAGTATAAGGGTGAATTTGAGGAACGACTCAAGGCTATTGTCAATGAAGTGACTCAAGCCGACGGGGATATTATTCTATTTATAGATGAAATCCACACTTTGGTTGGTGCCGGAAAGGGCGAAGGCGCGATGGATGCAGCCAATATTTTAAAACCGGCGCTCGCTCGAGGCGAGCTTAGGAGCATCGGAGCAACGACCCTTGACGAATATCAGAAATATTTTGAAAAGGATAAGGCGCTTGAGCGTCGTTTCCAGAANGTGATGGTAAATGAGCCCGATGAAATGAGCGCTATCTCAATTCTTCGCGGTCTTAAAGAGCGTTACGAAAACCATCATCAGGTGCGTATTCGTGACGAGGCGATTATTGCCGCCGTTCAGCTTTCCGAGCGCTACATCACTGACCGATNCTTGCCCGACAAGGCGATTGACNTTATTGATGAAGCNGCTTCAAAACTGCGATTGGAACGTGNCAGCGTGCCACAGGCTCTTGACGAAATCACTCGTAAGATTTCCCAGCTTGAGATTGAACGCGAGGCAATCAAGCGCGAAGGCGACACTGTGAAAATTAAAGATCTTGAAAAAGAGCTTGCCGATCTTCGCGATGTCGAAAAGGACTTCAAAGCAAAATGGGAATCACAGAAGGAGCTGATCAATCGCATACAGCAGAACAAGATTGACATTGAGCAATACAAATTTGAGGCTGACAAGGCTGAGCGTGAAGGCGACTATGCCAAAGTGGCAGAAATCCGTTACTCCAAGATTCAGGAGAAGGAGAAGGATAATGAACGTATTCAGGAGCAG
>WFLX010328072.1_pt1 | contig 42615 bp, 54 predicted proteins | sample 4967041 | NCBI WGS metagenome assembly WFLX01 (sample SAMN12857096, study PRJNA449069) | gut metagenome | isolation source: stool from male and female vole | host: Microtus ochrogaster | place: USA:Florida | collected 2017
ATTGAATTTTGTATTCAATGACAAGTCCTCGATGCATCTCTTATAATTTGGATAAGAACGAACCGCTACATCCGAAGGAGGTAGAAGATATGAGAGATGGGACAGGGCACGTAGCAAATAAAAGAGATTACATCGTCAATATGAAAAATATGATGGCAAATAAGAGAGAAAATAAGAGCGAGCCTGCGGCATGTAAGACAGAGAATAAAGTAAATAAGAAAGATCATGCGTCATATAAGACAGAATTGATAGCAGATAAAAAAGGTTATGTAACAGACAGGACAGAATATGCAGCGGATGAAAAAGACTGTGTGGCAAGTCCCGGCAGCAGTAGATATATCCTTGCAAGAAAGGAAGAATTATCTGAAAAACTAAAAAACACGATTGTTGATTACGTAACAGATCAAATGCTGGGGAAGAGATTCCTTACGCCGGATCATACGGAGGAGCAGATCCTGCAGATCTTTGAGGAGGAATATATTGAAGAGGAAGGGGAACAGAAGAAGATCAGAAAGGCGCTAAAAGAAGGGAAATCGGTTTACAAAGGCCGTGTTGAATTTGAATTTTGTAAGGAAAATTACAGCGCGTTATTTGAAAAACTATGGTGGACATTGGAAATTGCTTCGGAGGATGAATTTGAGGCGATAAATGGATATCTTGATTATTAAGCATCATATAATCATATGGGCGGCGAATTATCTTCGCTGCCTTTTGTTTTAATGGGGATAAGTTCAGTAGCATATTGTAGGAAAAGTGGAAGTGAAAGAACAGCTTAAAAATGCAAACTATTTTGTGCATTAAAGCAGCTCTTTTGTTTTCCGCGCAAGGTACAAAGGAAGATTTGTAATATATCCATCTTTCCGGTAACCTCGTTTTGAGAAACGAAGCGCGTGTTCGGGATGATGATCGGTAATATATTTTTTAAAAGAGGGGGCGGATTTATCTTCGCCGCTTTTTGCTTCAATGGGGATAATCTCAGTTCCATATTGCAGCACAAAGTCGATCTCGCTATTTTTGTCGGAAAAGTAGCGGGGTTCAACTGCAAACTGTCCGCGAAGCTGTTGTAAAACATAATTTTCGGTCAAAGGACCCTTGAATTGGTAGTCAGTTTTTAAAAGAATCGCGGTATTGTCAATGCCGGCCATGTGCTTGAGGAGTCCGGTGTCAAATACAAAAAGTTTAAACTGATCCAGTCTGTCAAAGGCTGAAAGAGGATGCTCCATTTTGGAGACGTTGTAAACACGGCTAAGCATACCTGCTGAGACAAGCCATTCAATAGCCTCTTCAAAGTCGCGTGCCCTGCCGCCTTCACGGACAGCACCGTACATAAATTTTTCGTTGGGCTTGGCAAGCTGCGTGACAATACTGCGGAAGACCATGAGTATGCGTCCGCTGTTTACTTTGCCGTTGTGTTTTGAAAAGTCATTTTCGTAGATTTCAACTAGTTCATGCTGTATTTGAGATATTTTCGCGGGATCTTTATACTTTACCCATGAAGTGACACATTCCGGCATACCACCGATGATAAGATAGTAGTTATATGCCTCAAGCAGACGATTGTGAAAAATTTCTTCAATCAGCTGCTCTTTTTGAATACGCTCATAATAGGCATAAAGAGCCGAATCAGTTGCATTAAGAAATTCGTCAAAAGTTAGTGGAAAAATGTCAAGAAGATTTACCATGCCAACCGGATAAGACTTCGGTTTTGCAAGAAGCGTTCCGAGCAGGCTGCCGGCAGCAATAACATGGTAGTCGTTGGCTTTCTCCTTGAAATATTTGAGCGTATTCAGTGCTTCCGGACATTCCTGAATCTCATCAAAAATGATAAGTGTTTCACCAGGAAGTATTTTTTGATCGGAAATCATGGAAAGAAGGTCGATGATTCGGTGAGGATTCTTATTGGTCTCGAAAATTGATTTTAATTCATCCTCTTCATCAAAGTTGAAGTAGACAAAGCTGTCATAGTAGTTTTGACCAAATTCTTTCATGAGCCATGTCTTGCCGACCTGTCGTGCGCCTTTCAGCACCATCGGTTTTCGTTCCTCGCTNGNTTTCNAATTTATNAAATCTTNAATGGCATTACGTTTCAAACAAATTGCCTNCTTCCAAGTNGATGATATTATTGTTACACATTTTTCTGGGAAATTCAATAAATAAAAACACATTTTTCTTAAAAAATAATTCTATATAATCACATTTTTCTGACAAAAATAGATTATTAAAAACAAATTATTCTGAAAATAAAGATTTTTATTGTAAAAAAGATTTAGGAAGGCAATACAAAGCAGATACGGGCAAGTACATCCGCATTCGCATCTATTTTTCTACATGCCCATTGTACCATTTGTCGACTACTTCAAAGCGTGCGTTTATGGCTCTTGCCAGCATATTTCTATTAATACACTTTTCATCTATAAATGTCTTGATATCTATTGTAATTTTTCCATATTGGTTCATTGTGAATAATTCGTTTTTCATGATAAAGCACCTCTTTCTGTCGTCGTATTGTGCGTTTTTACATGAGACACGCAATTAAATATCTTCTAAGTGCCATTTGTCATTTTGACAGATGAGAATTTATATTATTCAAAAGACTGTCTTATCATTTCTTGTAAATATTGATATTGTGCCAATATTTCAGATTTGTGTTCTTCTAACTCCGTATCCAATTTCGTATAATCCACATAATATTGATAGTTGGAATTCCCCCAATAAAGTATGTTTTTGTTGGAATTATATATTACTCTGTCAGCATTGGAAATAGAAAAGCCCTCTGCATTTTCAAAAGAAATATTTTGAGGTTGTGTAAACAGAATTTCAATGAAGCAATCTGTATCATTTATCACTTCATTTTCCAAAGTATCTTGAATCTCCAACAAGTGCCCTCCACAATTAGACATTTGAATCCTAAAACAGTGATATACCTCTGAATTTAATTCGGCTGTTCGGCTTTCACCGTTACAATATACTCGGATTTCAGATACCATATTTTCTACAGCATCAAAGCCATTAGGTAACTCTTCCGAATGGTCACTAATAAGATAAATCCCCAAAAAACATACTATAATAGTGATTGTCATAGACAGTAAAATTCCAACTGCTTTTTTCCTGTTTTTTTGTAATTCTAATAGACCAGCATAAAGTATGTAGCCAGATAATGCCCCCAATGTGTTCATAATAAAGTCATCTATTTCAGCATACCTTCCACCAAACAGTTGAAGAATTTCTATGATAAATGATGTCAGTGCTCCAATACATAGAATTTTTTTCCAATTCCATTTACATGAACTGAAGACAATCGGAAGTAAAAAACCATATGGGATTAACAATATGAAATTTAACAGCAGTGGAATAAATGAACATCCCACAAAGGGAATCAGGTTAAAATTCATGATACCATCAAAGCTGAATTTTAATGATAGAATTCCAACCAATTCTATTAATAACGCGCTGTAAATACAAAAGAACATCTCAGGCACACATTTCCATGAGACTTTTTTGCGCTTTTTAAGGATATACATTATAAAGAAAATAACAATGTAAATTGGAACGCCTATCAAAATAGCAGTTCTAAGCTCATCTATTCCATGAATTATATAATTCATTATATCACTCCAAAAACTCATATTTTGCCAATTTGCACAATGTCAACATTTAACCATAATTCGGCGTGCTTTTCACGCCATAACGCAAATTGCGAAGCAATTTGTAATGAACGCTGCTTCTGCGTTCATTTTACCATACAAGCAAATACGATTATATTAAAAATATTTTAATATTCGTTTAAACTTTCCTTTCCCGTTCTCACTTTAAGGGATTGTTTATCTGCTGAAACTAGATTATAATTACACTGTTAATTCGATAGTTGAAAGGATAAGATGCTTATGCATAATTTAATTGAATTACCTCCATGGGATAGATTGTTAAAAAGAATTGTCTGGGAGCAGTTAGGTGAAATCGAAGGAAAAAGGATACTGGACTTTGGGAGTGGCGAAGGGAATAACAGCAAATCACTTTGCAAATAAAAATTTGGTTGTAGCAGTAGAGCCTTCGGAGGAAATGCTTAGTAATAGATGGGAAGACTATAAATATAAGCAGCTTATCGGAGATGTTTCAAAACTTTCAGAACTTGAAGATCATTCATTCGATTTGATAGTTTGTCACAATGTCTTAGAATATATTGATGACAAAGAACAAATTATAAACGAACTGTATCGTTTATTGAAAACTGGAGGTACGCTATCCATTGTAAAACATAATCGTGCTGGACGTGTGATGCAGATGGCAGTCCTCCTTGATAACATGGAAAAAGCAAATGATTTGTTAGATGGNAATGANNGCGTATCNNCACAATTTGGTGNAATTAGNTATTATGAGGATGAACAGATTGCGAAGTGGAATAANGGATTAAAGCTTNTAGACACATTCGGTATCCGTACTTTCTGGGATTTGCAACAGAATCAGGAAAAACATGGAACGGAAGAATGGCAGATGCGAATGATGCAGCTTGAAATGAGAGTATCAAAAATTGAGGAATATAGAAAGATAGCATTTTTTCATCATTTACTTTTTATAAAAGAATGATAATTTCCGGTTTGTTGGATAGCATAACCCATCCGAATCTCTCATAGAATGTAAAAAAGCATTTTTGAGGGATATTCGTGAAGGAGTATATTGAGGAGCGCGCCACGTTAGTGGCTCAGTATATTATTGAGCATAATGTAACCGTACGGGAGGCGGCGAAGAAGTTTGGGATTAGTAAATCAACCATACATAAGGACGTTGCTGAACGTCTCATCCAGATCAACCCCGCGCTTGCCAAAGAGGTAAGAAAGGTGCTGGATATCAACAAATCAGAACGGCATATCCGTGGCGGAATGGCTACGAAAGAGAAATATCTTCACATGCATTAAATGATTGTAAATGACAAATAAGTAATTTATAATCATAGGTGTACTCATGCCGAGAGCTTCCTTTGCGGGCAGTTATTTACCTTGCAGCATACGAAAGAAAAACGGAAGTGAATCTTATGTTATTGCAGTATACGAAAGAAAAACGGAAGGGAATCTTATGTTATTGCAGCGTACGAAAGAAAAACGGAAGGGAAAATCTTATGTTATTGAAGCTTACGGGAGAAACACGGAAGGAAGATCTTATATCATACGAGCCGACAGATGTCATATTATATGAACCGGCAGATATCATGATCCATATACAGGGAAAAGGGATCGTGGTAAGGGAAAAATCTGTCGTGGCATTTCAAAAAAGCGACAATAAGATAATCGCTATTGGAACGGAAGCGTATGGTATGGCGGATAAGAATATGGAAGACCTTGTGGTGATATCCCCGCTGCGTCAGGGAATCGTTGCGGATTTTACTGTCGCCGTAAAATTATTTTCCTATCTGCTGAAAAAGGCGCTTGGTAAAAAGCCGATTTTTAAAAAACCGGCGGTGGCAGTGTGTGTACCAAAAGGGATCACGGCGGTAGAGCTGGTAGCGTTACAAGATGTTTTGATGATTGCCGGCGCGAAAGAACTTATTGTTACGGATCATCCGATGGAAGAATTTCTTAGGGAATTTCCTGAGAAATCTCCAAAAGAATATAAAAAATTTAAAATTACGATCGGCATTACCAAAGATGAGCCGGAACTTTATATCAAGGAAAGAATGAGAGAGATCCAGGAATATGCCGGACGGGAACAGATTTCACAGGAAAAAGTGTGTGAGCTGTTACAAGGTTTGAAGGGGAATTAAGAAGAACTGCGCACGGATTTGCAGTAAAATCGCTGCTTTGCAACGCAAATCCGGCGCGGGAAATATTTTCAGCAGCGATGTCAAAAAAGGTTTAAGAAACCCGGTCATCATTGATTTGGTGGCCTTTTTATATTTGATGTGATGGAGAGTCAGAAGATGCGGATTCTGCGCCGTTTTAGATCTTAATAGTAAAAATATACATATAAATTGTATGATAAGTATATTTATTATACAAAATATAGTGATTTAGTGTCTTGAAATTATTTTTCATCCGTATATAATTTATATCAGTGGATATTAGATTGAAAAATAAGCTNNNNAGCNTATTTTTCAATCAGCAATTTGAGTTAGANCCTCAAATNGCTTTGATCGCAGATGAGAANCCGCTTACGCGGATTTCTCATCGCGTGTCATCGCAGCAAGCTGCTCTGACATGAAGGATTAGGTTGAAAAATCACANTGATGTGCAGATTTTTCNTAANCGAATTTATTCGTTATAACCGAATAAATTTCGTTAAAACCAAATAAATTTGGTTTGCAATTATTGTGCCTGCGGCAGCATACAACAAAAAGCTTACGCTTTTTATTGTTAAGAATTTGCAGGCTGTGGAAAGGTAGAAGGGCAATGGCAAAGGATGTACAGGGACTGGGCATCATCATTGTGGGATGCGGGAANGTCGGTTCGACGCTGATCGAGCAGCTTAGTAANGAAGGACATGACATTACAATCATAGATAAAAACGCGCAGAAGGTTCAGGAGCTGACCAATCTTTATGATATCATGGGGATCGTGGGCAATGGCGCAAGCTATAGCACGCAGATGGAGGCGGGCATTGAGGAGACGGATCTGATCATTGCCGTGACGGATTCGGATGAGCTGAATCTGCTGTGCTGTACAGTGGCGAAGCGGGTCGGTAACTGCGCGGCGATTGCGAGAGTGCGGACACCGGATTACAGTAAGGAAGTGAATTATCTGCGGGAGAAGCTGGGGCTTGCCATGATCATCAATCCGGAACTGGAGGCCGCCAAGGAAATGGCGCGTATCCTATATCTTCCCACAACGCTGGAGGTCAATTCCTTTGCACATGGACAGGCGGAGCTGATCAAATTTAAGATCCCGGAAGGAAATGTGCTGGATGGCGTAGAGATCATGTCTCTAAGCAGAAGCATTTCCACAAAGGTGCTGATNTGTGCAGTGGAGCGTGACGGNGANGTTTATATNCCTTCCGGTAATACAAAACTGCATAAAGATGACGTTATTTCCGTGGTGTCATCCAGAAAGCNTGTAAAATCGTTTTTGGAGGATATCGGATTCCGGACAAAACGGGTGAGGGATACGATGATCATCGGCGGCGGCAAGGCGGCGTATTATCTGGCAGTGCAGCTGTTACATATGGGTATTTCCGTGAAAATCATAGAAAGCGACCGGGAACGCTGCGAGGAGCTCAGCGCCCTTTTGCCTAAGGCAATTATTATCAATGGAGACGGGACGGATGAAGAACTGTTAAAAGAAGAAGGGATTGAAGAAACCCAGTCCTTTGTCCCGCTGACCGGTATCGACGAGGAAAATATCATGCTGACCCTGTATGCAAGGCAGGTGTCTGATGCAAAGGTCATTACAAAGCTGAACCGGATCCAGTTCAGGGATGTGATCGGACAGCTTGACCTGGGCAGCGTCATTTATCCAAGATATATCACTTCGGAGGCAATCATCGCCTATGTCCGTGCAAAAAAGGATTCCAAAAACAGTAATAATATAGAGACGTTATATCATATGTTTGACCACCGCGTGGAAGCCATTGAGTTTCTGGTAGAGAAGGAATCAGAGGTGACTGATATCCCGCTGATGGATCTTTCATTGAAAAAGAATCTGCTGATCTCATTTATCAATCGTAACGGTACGATCATTATTCCCGGTGGTAACGACTGCATTAAAGTCGGCGATACGGTGATGATCGTGACAACACATACCGGTTTTAACGGTATCAGGGATATCTTGAAATAAGATCTAAGGAAGGAATTTTCATTCTCATGAATGGGTCGATAATTCGTTATATACTTGGATATGTTCTGAAAATAGAAGCGGCGCTTATGCTTCTTCCATGTCTGGTAGCGTTGATCTATCAGGAAAAGGAAGGTCTTTCTTACCTGATGGTGGCGGGGNGCATCATGCTGGTNNGAATCATTACCACATGGAAANAGCCATATAATACGGTATTCTATTTGAAAGAAGNATGNGTTACNACCGCNCTTAGCTGGATCCTGATGAGTCTCTGCGGATGCCTGCCGTTCTGGTTGACCGGAGAGATCCCAAGCTTTACGGATGCGCTGTTTGAGACGATNTCCGGGTTTACGACCACGGGGGCAACCATTCTGGGGGATGTNGAGGCGTTGTCCCATACTTCCCTGTTCTGGCGCAGCTTTACNCATTGGATCGGNGGTATGGGCGTTCTCGTATTCCTGCTTGCGATCATACCGATGAGCGGCGGNTCCAATATCAANCTGATGCGGGCGGAGAGCCCGGGNCCTTCNGTAGGNAANCTTGTGCCGAAGATGCGTTATACNGCACAGATCTTATATTTCATTTATTTNGGAATGACGATCTTAGAGATCATCCTGCTTCTGATCGGGAAAATGCCTCTGTTTGACGCAATTGCCACNGGATTNGGCACTGCGGGAACGGGNGGATTTGGNATCAAAAATGACAGTATGACAAGTTATTCCCCGTATATTCAATGGGTAGTGACGATATTTATGATTCTGTTCGGAGTTAATTTCAATGCATTTTATCTAATCGTATTCGGCAAGATCAAAAAAGCGTTCTGCATGGAAGAGGTCAGATATTATTTTCTGATCATCTTTGTGTCCATCGGAATTATCTTTACAAGTCTTTTGAGAATGACGGGCAATGTGGCTGATTCACTGAGGCATGCAGCATTTCAAGTGGGTTCTATCATTACGACGACAGGATTCTCCACAGCAGATTTTGAGCAGTGGTCGCAGACCTGTAAGACGGTGCTGGTCATCCTTATGTTTGTCGGTGCCTGTGCAGGAAGTACCGGCGGCGGAATCAAGGTATCGAGATTTGTGGTTCTGTTTAAAACAGTCGCCAAGGAATTAAATTCCTATATTCATCCTAAGATCATCAAGAAGATCAGAATAGAAGGAAAGCCGGTAGAGCATGAGGTGGTAAGGGCGATCAATGTGTATTTTATTACCTTCATGATCTTATTCTCAATATCTGTATTTTTGATTTCGTTGGAAGGAAGGGATCTGATCACGAATTTTACGGCGGTCATCGCCACGATTAACAATATCGGTCCCGGTCTGGAAATGGTAGGACCAACGCAGAACTTTGGATTTTTCTCGGTATTTTCCAAATGGGTTTTAATGTTTGACATGCTTGCCGGACGATTGGAGCTGTTTCCATTATTAATTTTGTTCCATCCGGCAGTGTGGAGGGAAATGTTTATTGAGAAGAAGAGAAACTGACAGAAGAGTTGCGGTTAAGTAAGAAACAATGTAAAAATGAGGTGGATTATGAAAAAGGAACTAGTCATTGTTATTGATTTCGGCGGACAGTATAACCAGCTTGTGGCGCGTCGTGTCAGGGAATGTAACGTGTATTGCGAAATCTATTCCTATAAGACAGATATCGAGAAGATCAAGGAGATGCATCCCAAAGGGATCATCCTGACCGGCGGTCCGAACAGCTGTTATGAGGAGGGAGCGCCCACCTATAGTAAGGAACTCTTTGAACTGGGGATTCCGGTGCTTGGTCTGTGCTACGGGGCGCAGCTGATGCAGCTTGTTCTTGGAGGTACGGTGGAAAAGGCACCGGTGCGTGAATATGGAAAGATCATGGTGCATGTTGAGACAAGTTCGCCGTTATTTAAAGACGTTACACCCGATACAATCTGCTGGATGAGCCATAATGATTATATTTCTAAAACGGCGCCCGGATTTGAGATCATTGCAACGACTGCGGACTGCCCGGTGGCAGCGGCGCAGTGTATGAAAGATCAGCTCTACGCTATTCAGTTTCATCCGGAAGTCCTGCATACGCAGGAGGGTAAGAAGATGCTGCATAACTTTGTCTATAACATCTGCGGCTGTTCCGGTGACTGGCGTATGGATTCCTTTGTAGAGGAGACCATCGGACAGATCCGCGAGAAAGTTGGTAAGGGGAAGGTGCTGTGCGCATTGTCCGGCGGTGTGGATTCTTCTGTGGCGGCAGTGCTGCTATCCAAGGCGGTGGGCGATCAATTGACCTGTGTGTTTGTCGATCATGGCCTGCTGCGTAAAAATGAGGGTGACGAAGTGGAAGCGGTCTTTGGACCAAAGGGAAACTATCAGTTGAATTTTATCCGCGTTAATGCGCAGCAGCGATTCTATGATAAGCTTGCAGGCGCGACAGAGCCGGAACAGAAAAGAAAGATCATAGGGGAAGAATTTATCCGCGTATTTGAAGAGGCGGCAAAGGAGATCGGTGCGGTTGATTTCCTGATACAGGGAACGATTTATCCGGATGTTGTGGAAAGCGGTCTTGGCGGAGAATCCGCTGTGATCAAATCCCATCACAATGTGGGCGGACTACCGGATTGTGTTGATTTTAAGGAGATCATAGAGCCGCTTCGTAATCTTTTTAAAGATGAAGTCCGCAAGGTCGGTTTGGAACTTGGCATTCCGGAATATCTGGTATTCCGCCAGCCCTTCCCGGGTCCCGGACTGGGCGTTCGTATCGTTGGTGAAGTCACTGCGGAGAAGGTGCGCATCGTACAGGATGCAGATGCCATCTATCGCGAGGAGATTGACAAAGCCGGTCTGAATAAGACGCTGGGACAGTATTTTGCTGCACTTACCAATATGCGTTCCGTCGGTGTCATGGGGGATGAACGGACTTATGATTATGCTGTGGCACTTCGCGCGGTCAATACAGTGGACTTTATGACGGCTGAAGCGGCGGAGATTCCCTATGAGGTACTGCAAAGGGTGATGAGCAGAATCATCAATGAGGTCAAGGGAGTAAACAGGGTAATGTATGATCTGACCAGTAAGCCGCCGGGGACGATTGAATTTGAGTGATGAAATTGTTCATGCAGAATAAGTTTTTCCTAAATGCAGAATCTAATTTTTCCTGATCGGAAATGAAAAAAGAGTGACTAAAGGACCTTACTGGGGCTTCTTCCCACACCTCTCAACATCCCTTAAAACCGCTATTTTCAGCCCATTTTCGGATTCCTCTTTCCTTATTTTTTCCCTGAATTCCCCTTTCTGGCTTCCGCCCCGAACCATTTAGAAATCCCTGAAATATAGTGTTTTCGGGTGTTTCTTCCTGTTTTCTTTCTGGGATCTTAAAGAAACGGAAATGGTGGTGAAAGTGGGGAAGGGAAGCCATAATTTATTGGATTTATGTTGTTTTCAGAGTTGTTTTCTTAGTTTATTTTCGGATGAAGACAGTTGGGAAAAGGAGAGAGAAAAAGAGGGTGGAAGCCGTTGAAAGGATGTGGTAGAATGGTGGAGGAAGAGGAAAAATTAAAATTTGCAGAGAGGAAAAGGTGGTTTCTGCGATCATAAAGGTAAATCCCTGCAAGTCTTGGAAATTCAAGGCTTGCAGGGATTTTTTAATTGTGTCACAGTAAAAATAAACCCCCTGCTATGCAGGGGGAGGGCATATCTTTAGATAAAAGAAACTCCTGTGTTAGTATAAAAGTAGGTCTGCAAACCACAAAAATACAACACAGGAGGTGCCCGAGATGGACACAACAAATAGTTTAGCCCATACAAAATGGGAATGCAAGTATCATATAGTTTTTGCACCGAAATACCGTAGATAGGTGATATACAAAGATATCAAAGCGGATGTAGGACAGATATTGGGATCATTATGCCGCAGAAAGGGAATAGAGATCATAGAGGCAGAATGCTGTCCAGATCATATCCATATGCTGGTAAGGATACCGCCCAAATATTCGGTATCAGAAATAGTAGGATACCTGAAGGGAAAAAGTTCCCTTATGATATTCGAGAAGCATGCAAACTTGAAATATAAGTATGGTAACAGGCATTTCTGGTGCAGAGGGTATTATGTAGATACAGTGGGGAAGAACACAGCTGCAATCAAAACGTATATCCAGAATCAGCTAAAAGAGGATCTGGAATACGACCAGATGTCTTTAGTAGAGTATATCGACCCGTTTACGGGTGAGCCGGTAAAGAAAAACAAGAAATAAGCCACTTGGAGTGGCAGTAGGAAGTCAAAGCAAACCAGCAAGCCCCATAGGGGGCTGCGCCGGTAAAAGGAAGCACTGAAAAAGCCCCTGAAAGGGGCAGCTGAAAATGTGGTGCAGTTGGCAGACCATCAGTGCGCCTTCCGGGCGCAAGCAGGTAACGGCCCCTTATAGGGGCAGAGCAGGCTACCGGCTAAGCCGGTAGTCCTGACGGGTGATGGGTACGATTTGGGTACAAAAATTTAATTGTAATAGGCACCGTTAGAAAATAAAAGAATCTTTGAAAGAAAAAACGTGGTTTATTGGTTGTTTAAAGGAAAAGAGGAAGGATTCTTTATTTGGTATATCAGGTTCTATAGAAATATCGGCAATACGGACTAAATATTTTGATTCCAAGATAAATAAAGCCCCCAATATATTTAGAACATTATTTAAAGAAGCATCTGAAAAGTGAGCATTACGGCTATGCTTAATATTATCAAATGCTTGCCACCAAAAAAGTGATTTTGATGGACATGATAGATTCCATGAAGAAAACGGTATAATGGAATATTTTTTTTCTGTTATTAGCAACTCTACGCTAATAATAGAAGGCTCGTTTTGAAAAAGATAATTTGCATAATCATTGATTGTTTTTCGCTCATTTAAAGGAAATGAACAATAGACCTTGAAAAATTCATCAAGTTCAGAGCCGATACTCTGGATAAGGGAAGCATATTCATTTGAGTACGTTGATAGATTATTATCGCATAACTCTACATAATTGAAAGATGTGATAAGTTTATTTTCAAGCATTAAATAATAAGTCCAATAATCGGTTATAAAAGAATCTCTAGTCATAAAGTGCTCTCCTGTTTTAATGTAGTTAATAGTATATAGCAAAATGGAAACAATCGGTGTGACTTCCGATAAATATACAATTATATTCTTTGCTTCTTGTTCCTACCTGATTAAGTCTTGTAATTTCATACGCATAGGAATCATAATTATAAACTAAATCTTTTGTACGGGTAGGCTCTTTTGTCTTTGTTAAGAATGGAAAATAGCATAATCTGTTTTCGTTCACAAGCGGATAAGCTCCACTTCCTTGACCAAGTTGGATTAATTGTGAAAATGATTCGACACAGTTAAACCAACCAATAACAAAAGCAGCTTTACCTTTATTTCCCGAATCTATTTCATCCATAAGCCAATCAAAATCTTGTTGAAAGACGCTCCAGCTTTTGCTTACTGATCTAGTATCAGATGTACTTATCCAATTTTTAAGATATTTGATTTCAATTTTGAAATTTCTTTGCTCTACAAATAAATCATGGTTGATTTTTTGAGTTTTTTTTCTTTTGGCACTTTCTCCAACAGTATAGTGTACAGTTTGCTTAAATGGATGACCAATCCTGACAGTAATATCCATTTCATTAAATTTTTCATCGGCCTCTCGTTTTAATTGTTTTTGATCGTATCCTCGATATAATATATTGAATTCGTCTATAATAGACAGGCAAGTTGCCATAAGATATTGTTCTACGTTCGGTTCCTTCATTGAATACCTCCATGCATTTATTGAAATAGCTATTTCATTAAGAGTGTATGCAGTATTTATCAATATATGCATAGAACTTTTAAAATTATAAAAAATTGCAAGAAAAAGCACTATTTATCTGCATTCAACCCAATCTCATCCATAGTCTCATCATGCGCCTTCTGTATCTTTAAATTCATATCAAAAGGTTCCGACTCTGGATAAATATCCATCCACAGATTAAAAGCTGCCTCAGCTTTTAACAATGCCTCTCCACGCTTCTTCACATCTTTAATAGAGTTACACTTCTCCACCTCTTTCATATATTCCTCATAACGATCACACCATGAACGCATTAAAGAAAGAGTACCAAAGCTGACAGCAACCATATCATTACCGTCTTGATCTTTACACTCAAACAAATGCCCATCATATTGCCTAAACACTTGAAAAAGTCTGTGCATAGCTTTGAAGCCGTCAAAGTCAGAGTTAGTTAATACCTCAACATTGACAGCAAGAGCTTTTGCAATAGTTTCAAGGGATTTTGGTTTAGGGTTACGTCTGCCGCTTTCGTATGCACGAATATATGCTTCACTTGCGCCAACCAATTCCCCTAGTTGCTTTTGTGTTAAATTTCTTTCCTGTCTGATTCTTCTTATATTTTCTCCAACAGTCATAACGATCTCCTATAAATTAGCTTCAAAAATAGAATGGTATAAATATAGCATACCACATAAAAAGAAAAAAATAAAGAAAAAGATATTGACACGAAACAAATGTTACGATAGTATATACATACAACATGACGGAAACAAATGTTGCGCAATAGAAACAAATAAAAGAAAGAGAGGAAAACAACATGAACGAAAAGCTTTATTACAGTGCAGCAGATATTGCGGCAATGCTCGGCATCAGCCAGGGAAAGTCCTATAAGATTTTGCGGGAAATGAATGGGGAGTTAGCTTCCAAAGGCTTTCTAACAATCTCAGGAAAAATTCCGATAGCCTATTTCAATGAAAAATGGTACGGAGCGGCAAAGGAGGTAGGTGTATGAGTTGTAGTGCAAAGAAAGATCTAAATGATACTTGGAGAATAAAATAACGTAGGATGAATTGGACAGAAACGAAAAAGAATTCATAGGATAAGGGATTTAAAATAAAGAAAAGGGCGAAAAATAGTATGCACATTTTTCTGCGGCAGTCATTTGATTCTACAATGACACCTGCTAATTTTTGGGATATTTACAAGACGAATTTTGAAAAGCGTCTGCAGAAAACTACCTTGAAACAAAAGGAATATGTGATGAATAATAAGATGCTGGATTATTTTGGAAATATATCAAACAATAAAATTGCGGCGTCAATGATAAGGGGATGGCAGGGTGAAATGATGGAAAAAGGATTCAAATCAATATATCTGAAAACCATACATAACTAGATCAGTGCAATTCTGTATTATGCTGTTAATTTTTATATTTAAGTTCTAATCCATGTAGAAAAGTGGGAAGTATGGAAAAGAGCAGGGCAGACGAAAGGTCATACTGGACTTTAGGGGAATTTCAGAAGTTTTCGAATGCAATTATGGATAAGCAGGATTCATGGATTGCATTTCAGGTATTGTTTGGGGCGGGAATGCGTTTGGTAGAGCTTTTGATATTACAGGTTAAGAATATCAATTTTGGAAATGGCGCGATTACAGTAAATGAGTCACTTGTGAGAATTGATGATGAACGAATAAAAGCGACTTTGGCAGAACCGTTTAAAGTCTAAAATCTATTTAAATTGGGCGTGTGACTGGGGTTAATAAAACAATAGTAGAGGAAATTATTTTAAGAGAATTTGTTTCTGGTTCCATAAAAAATGAATTTTGAGGGTTGTAAAATGGGCTATGTAATGTTATTATTATTTTAAAGTTTGGAGGTTAGTTGTATGGCAGTTGAAAAACAAAGTCATGCTGGGAGAAAAGCTGTGCCAGCTAGTGAAAAAAAGATAGGGCATAAGGTATATCTTACACAAGACCAATTGGAAGAAATTGAATTTTATGGAATTGGTTCATCTTTTTCGGAAAGATGTGTTAATTTAATGATGTTAGAAGTTGAAAGGCAAAAGAAGACTGCGCAGAAAACCATCAGGGTGATTGACCTATTTGCCGGGTTGGGCGGAATACGATTAGGTTTTGAGCAAGGGGTGGCAAAACAGGGTTTACAGACAAAATGTGTTTTTACTTCAGAAATAAAAAAATATGCTATAAAGGCATACCAAAATCATTTTGGCAATGAAAAGATTTATGGGGATATTACACAGATTAAGACAGAAGATATTCCTGATTTTGAGGTGCTATTAGCAGGCTTTCCGTGCCAGCCATTTAGTTCTGCGGGGAAAGGGCTTGGTTTTTCAGATACAAGAGGGACTTTGTTTTTTGAAATAGAACGTATTCTAAAAGATCGGTTAGATTCAAAAAATCCAGTTAAGGCATTTTTGTTAGAGAATGTTGAGGGATTAGTAAATCATGATAATGGAAATACCTTAACAGTAATAATTAATAAGCTTGAGGGTTTGGGATATGAAGTATCATGTAATGTTCTTGATTCACAAAATTTTGGCCTGGCACAAAGTAGAAAAAGGGTATATATTGTTGGAACTTTGAGTAGAAAAATAGATTTGGAACATTTTGAGATTACTACTGCTAATTTTAGAGATATAATGGAAAAGGGCTTACCGACAGTAAAGAGCAAATTTACTAAGTGCCTATTTGCTAATTATAATCCTGAAGAAGTAATAGGGAAGTCAATTAAGGATAAAAGGGGTGGAAAAGATAATATTCATTCTTGGGATATTGATTTAAAAGGAAAAACATCAAAGGATCAAAGGGAATTATTGGATGTTTTGTTAAAAGAACGACGGAAGAAAAAATGGGCAGAGGAAATAGGAATAAAGTGGATGGATGGTATGCCATTAACGATAGAACAAATCCGTACTTTCTATGATAGCNCAGATTTANAAGCAATGNTGGATGATTTGGTGCATAAGGGNTACTTGACTTTTGAACATCCTAAGGCATTAGNGGNTGGTCAGCGTAAACCAGATAAGACAAAACCTAAGGGATATAATATTGTAGCAGGGAAATTATCATTTGAGTTTTCAAAAGTTCTTGATCCAGATGCTCTTGTACCTACTTTGGTAGCAATGGATGTTTCCAAATTGGGTGTAGTGGATGGTAATGGCATTAGACGTTTGACGATAAAGGAAGGACAAAAATTATGCGGATATGATCCGGACACATATGATTTAAGTATTATTAAAGAAAGTGAAGCATTTGATTTATTGGGAAATACGGTGTGTGTACCGGTGATTGCGGCTATATCTGAAAAAATTGCGGCTGTGCTAAAGGAATAATAAGTCCTTTGGCACAGTTGAATTTTTTAATGAAAATAAAATTAATATGTGGTAAAATAAAGAAAAATGACGATTGGTGGTGATTTAATGAGGTACATAACAGCTCCGGAAATTATTGATATGCTCAAAGTACAGAAAATAGATGAAGCGGTGGGGCAGATAAAAATGTCATTAAATGGAACAGATGTGGTTATACGGCAAAATGATATTATTGGAAATGCATTACAAGAATGGTTGGGACAGTTTTTGAAAGAGAATGATATTTATTTTAGAAGTGCTAAAGGGCAGACATTTCCTGATTTTTATTTATCTGAGTCGGACGAGTATAATTTGTGTGAGATGAAAACATATTTTGCATCTCGCAATGCAGCATTTGATGTTGCAAATTATTTTGGATATGTAGATTCGGTCAGGGAAAAGCCTTGGCGTTTAGATAGTGATTATTTGATTTTCGCTTATATAAGTGATGATGAGGGGAATATTTCCATACAGGATATGTGGTGTAAAAAAGTTTGGGAAATCACAGGGCCAGCACAGGATTTTGCGTTGAAGTGCCAGCGTAAAAAGGGACAGATTTATAATATTCGTCCGGCAAATTGGAAAGAGAATAACAGAGGAAAGTTAAAGCCATTTACCTGCAAAGAAGAATTTATTGCTGCCTTATATAAGACACATTTGAGTGACACAAATCAGACAAAGGTATCAAAGGCATGGCTGGATGATGTAATAGTGGAGTATGAGAAATATTCCGGGGAGAATATGATTGAACGGGTAATGCAGTATGTGAAAGGAATGAAGTGACATGGAGAAACCAGAAAAAATACCTTTTGAAGAATTTATGAATACTATGATTTCTTTTTATGTTGATGATTCTTTTGAGGACAAGATGGAATTAGAACAAAAGCAACGTATAAAAGAAACCAGAAAATTGTATAAACAGATTGAGGCAATTGGTACATATGACGGATTAGAGGAGTATATCCGTAATGATAAGGAATCATTGCATAACTTGACCAATTTGTTGGGTGTATCTGAAGAAAACTTCAAAAGAGTTGTTTCCATGATAAGGCGTAATCATGGAGATAATTTTGTTTCAGAGTGGGATATTAAGGAAATTAGGAATCGGATGCTTGCGGATGAATATTACATGAAGGAGATATGTGGCCTGTTATTGGGAAAAAGTGACTACAGTAAAGAAATTCCACGTTTTGTATTGAAGCAGTTGCTGATAGATGGAAAAAAACTAAAAACTTTTTCTTCTTCAAAGGTTTTGCCTGAAATGATAAAGAATTCTTTTAAGGGGACTTACAGTACAAGGGTAGGACGGGAAATAGAAGATTTAGTGGAAGATGTAATTAGGGACGTTGTTGGTGAACATTATGTTTGTAGGAGAAAGGTTTTTGACCGGAATATTGATTTTGTGATTCCAGATACAGAGAACCCAAAGGTATTGATAGAGGTATCCTATATGGTTACAACGGGTAGCGGTCAATCTACTAAACGGGAAACTATGATTAGCGTGGCAAAGGAAATTAACAACCGGAATATGCATGATGCTGATAAAATTATCTTTGTAAATGTCATTGATGGTGCGGGATGGCTTGCAAGACAGAAAGATTTGAAAAGAATATATAACGCATCGGATTATGTAATTAACATGGGAAAACTGGAGGAATTAAAGAGAATTCTATTGTATTATTATAAAGAAGATTGACAAGAGACAGGATGTAGAGATATATGCATTTAAGAGTATTGTGGGGAATACATGGTTAATTGTAAAAGTGTTGATGTGAAATGCCAAGAGATAAGGAAACTATTTCAAAAAACATGAGCCGAATCCGCAGTAAAGACACTTCAATAGAGGTTAAGCTGCGAAAAGAATTGTGGCGTAAGGGGTATCGTTATCGAAAAAATTATAAAAAGTTACCCGGAAGCCCAGATATTGCTATTACAAAATATAAAATAGCTATATTTTGCGATAGTGAATTTTTTCATGGGAAAGACTGGGAGGTTTTGAAGGCAAGATTAGAAAAGGGAAGTAATCCGGATTTTTGGATTAAAAAAATTGAAAGAAACCGAGATCGAGATATGGAGAATGATAAGAAACTATTGTTTTTAGGATGGACAGTAATTCACTTTTGGGGGAAGGACATATTACAGAATACAGAAGAGTGTATTCGGGTAATAGAGGAAACTATTTGGGATATACGCATAATAGAATGTTAGAAAGGTAATACACAATGAAAAAAATTAATGTCGTTAAGCAGAACTTACACTTTATTTGGAAATATTGGATGAAGAGCATTGGTTTTGCAGCTAGTATATTATCAATTATATTTTTATTTGTAACATGGGAAGATATTGGGGTCAAAAGATTATTTGTAAGACTAGAGATAATAGCAACATTGTGTATTATATTGCTATTATGGTCAGTGCTTTGGAGCTGTGTATTGAAAAAGAAGAAAATTATTTGGCAAAGTGCTTCAGGAAGAATTATAGTTCAATATGGGGATTTACTGAAAGAGGGATTTGATAAAAAGAATGAACGAGACCGTTTATATGTAATTCCTGTCAATTCGGCGTTTGACACCATAGTTGATACAGATATATCATTGTGTGACAAGCCGCTTATATCACCTAATTCTTTACATGGTAGATGGATTAAAAAATTTCTAAAGAATGGTGGAAAAATTGAAGATATTGATAAAGAAATTGCAGTTTGTCTGAGAAAGCAAAAGGCAAGTCCTTGTAAGGTTCTTTCTGAAGACGAGAAAGAACGAGGGAAAAAAGAAATTTATGATTTAGGCACTGTTTCAATTATAAAAGGTGTTGCGGGGAGTATGTTTTTGCTGTTAGCATCGACCAATTTTGATGAAAACAACAATGCTCATGTTTCTGTTGAGGAATTGGAGTATGTTATTAAAGCATTGATTAATTTTTATAATCAACATGGACAAGGACATGAATTGGTAATNCCGTTAATGGGAACNAATTTATCAAGAGCAGGATTGACACATGATGGTTCTTTAAGAATTATATCTTCTATGTTTNAATNANNTGGNAATATGANACATGGNGATGNAAGGATTATAATTTATAATGGGGATAAAGACAAAGTAACNATTGGTATTTAATTATAAGGNGGNATTATTATNGCATATCGAAATGGAAACTATAGTGCATTTTATGTATCGGAACCTTTTAGTCAAAACAATTTAGGTGCATCCGCAACAAGAGATTTTGTTACATATAATATGCTAAAAATGTGGAAAGGGAATGATAGTGCATTTCCCTTTAATGATTCTCATAACAAAAATTATAATGTTAGAGATGGAAGTGATTGGGAGTCTACTTTAAAGCCAAGGTTGCGGGAAAGAATTAGAAATTCAAAAAATATGATTTTAATACTTAGTTCAGTGACAAAAAATAGTAGGGCACTTAGGGAAGAAATCGAATATGGAATTAATAATCAGGGTTTGCCTGTTATTGTGATTTATCCTGAATTTTCTGAAAAAAGCGATATTGCAGATTCGGATGGGATTAAAAAGCAAATTAAAGAATTATGGAATAACTTATCCGTATTTCGCGACAACATGAATAAGGTTCCTACGTTGCACATTCCATGCAAGAAAGAGTTAATTAAGAGTGCGCTTCAAGATGGTGATTATATGATTAATACTAAAGGGGATGCGAAGGTATCATATTATCAATTATAGTGATACCCGTATGATATCCGTTTGCTCTGAAACTAAAAATAATATGGAAACTATAAGAAATAAGTGGTATAAAATTGTAGGAAATACGCCTAAAAAATTAACAAATATGTTAATTATTAGGAAGTTTGAATAGCCATACTACAAATGCAAATGAAAAGTTCACACTGTTAGAGTTATATTGAATCATGATAATAAAAAGGAAGGAAGTTATGTTGTTAATACTTTAGTAAACATCATATAAGTATAGAAATGCAAATAAAGAAAAAAATAACAAGAGAAGTATTAAAGGAAATTATCCAAGAGGCAATTGAGAGTGCGAGCGATGATATTTGCGGGAAGATAATGTTAAACGTAGATGAAAATTCTTTTTATTTTAAAATAGCTAATAATCTTGAAAAAGCTTTGGAGAAAAGGAAATTATCTATGTATTCCGTTGATACCAATTATAATAGAGCTGCTAGAAGTGATGCTGGAAAAGGTGTTGGTGTATATAATAAAAACAAGAAAACAGTGACAACATTAGGAAATAATCAATTCGATATAATAGTACATATGAATGGTAAAGGAGATATTATTTACCCTGAAAATCTTATTCATATTGAAGTGAAAAAATATAATAATCCTTGTGATAGGAAAAAAGATAAAGAAAGATTGCTGTCAACAACAATGTTTCCAGAGGCTGTTTCAACATATTGTTTGGGTTTAATAATAAATGAAAATATTTTTACATCATTTTACAATGCATATATAAGGGAAAAATTGTTTGCAAAGCGGGCTGAACAGATAGAAAATTGCTTAGAGGAGATTGAGAAGTCAAACCGAAAAATATTTAGTCAATATCAAATAGATTATTCAAAAACAGATGAATGGTTTTCAAATATAATAGCAGGATATCAGTTGGGAGCTTTTGTAGATATTTTTCCGGAAAATGTAGAAATCACTTATTATTATTCTGGTGCAGAATGGGAGCATGAATCATTACCATTATAACTTTTGTTGAGATTTCCCAAAGAAAGATTGGCAACATTTTGGCAACAGAAAATCAGCAAGCCGGAATAAATGATGNCATGGAAGTAAATAAGGGCGTGTATNTGCATAAAACTTAAACAAATATAGTTGATGAAAACAAAGAACGCCCGAGTTCAAGTGGTACGAAAGGAACGATAGCTATGAGTTATGATTTGATGGTTTTTGAAAAAACAAAAGCGCCTACCACGAAAAAAGAGTTTATGGCATGGTATGAAAAACAAACTGAATGGGGTGAAGAACATGATTATCAAACGATTAGTGTGTCNTCCCCNGCTTTACAAAATTGGTTTATGGAGATGAAAGAAACATTCCCGCCTATGAATGGGGAATATGCGCCTGCCCTTGAACTTCTGGATGAAGATGCAAATTTAGAAAGCCATACGGTAGATTACAGCATTGGCAGGGATGTAATTTATGCTGCGTTCTCATGGTCAGTGGCAGATGAAGCTTATGAACTTATGCGCAGCTTAGCTAAAAAGCACAAAGTTGGTTTTTTTGATGTAAGCGCAGACGATGGAGATATTATCTTACCGGATGGAACTCTTATAGAATGATGGGAGTTGGATTGCCGGGAGAGAGTGTTATAATCAAATCTGTAAATTTAGGTTGATGGAGGTAAAAAGTGAAACGCTGCATTGTAGTAACCGATATAGTTGCATAATAATGATCAGAACATGGAGGATTTTTAAATGACTATATCGGAGAACAAAATTTATCCCCGGACAGGTGATAGCCAAACAGTTTATTTAAAAAATGTGATTTCCAATGACAGAATAAAAATTGGAGATCAGTTACAAATCGGTAAGTTCTGTTCTATTGCTTGTGGAGCAAAGTTTCTGTTTACCGGTGCAAATCATGCAATGTCTTCACTTTCAACATATCCATTTCCAATATTTTTTGAGGAGTGGGGATTGGACGTAAAAGAGATTACAAACGCATGGGACAACAAAGGTGACATTATAATCGGCAATGATGTTTGGATTGGCTTTGAAGCTGTTATTCTGTCTGGTGTTACGATTGGCGACGGAGCGATTATTGGCACACGGGCGGTTGTTACAAAAGATGTACCACCTTATACGATTGTTGGAGGTGTTCCTGCAAAACCGATACGAAAACGGTTTTCGGATGATGTGATTTCTGAATTATTGAAGCTTCAATGGTGGAACTGGTCTGAAAACAGGATTAAGAAAAACATTGCGGCGATTCAAGCAGGTCGAATTGAGGATTTGGTATAATTTGTAACATTTGTGGGGAAATTCTAAAATGCAGAACATGCTTCGGATGGTTGGCATTGGAGATAATGTGGATTCCGGCTTTCCTACAATTCTTAGTGCTTGGAAGGAACAAGGATGGGAATTTCCCGGACTGAATGAGGACACGATATTGAATCAGGTCACATTGGTTTAATTGATGTTCCGATTCAAAAGATATACCCGCTATATATACCAGCTCTGCAATTCGATAATGTTGCCTTCACAATCTGTCGCATATACAAAAACGGCGTTTCTTCCATCCTCATATTCTGCTTTTACGACTTCACCGATCTGCTTTCCGCCTTTTTCAAGCAGTCGCTGTAAGGTTGCCTCTACGTCGTCTACTTCAAATGCAAGATGNGCNATCCCGCATNTGTTTACGGAATGGTCGGATTCNGTCATANTGTCATANGAAAAAATCTCCAGCGTAGGATGGTCTTCTNCATATCCGGGCAGGCAAAGATGTTCNCCCATGATGTGNGCATTTGANATTCCCGTCAGCTNATCCAGCCATTNGCCGCGAAGGTCTCTTGTTTCTCCGATACTTTTACAGTGAAATACATCCTTATAAAAATCTACCAGTTTTTGAAAATCTTTTGCAATAATATTTGTATGGGCATATCTAAACATTGAAGTTCTCCTTTTATGAGTATTCGTCCGTTACATTGCTATCATCTGGAAAATATACAAATTTTCATATAAGATTTAATTTGCTCTAATGCTGACAGGGCGCTCACTTCATTCCTCTCATATTATAAATGAAAATAATTAATAATACCATAGCCTTTTACTACAGCACCTGTAGGTGTTTAGCAACTTTTGTATACACTCCGCATTTTGATTGCAAATATGTGGAACTATACGGAATGGCATGATATACTGTTTATGTGGTTGGGAATGACAAACCGGGGCTTTGACGTAGGAGTATGATAGTGAAATTAAAAGACGATAATACAAATATTTATATAATAAAGGCAGATAAAGAAGATTTATCAGAAATTCTTGATTTGCAGTATCTTGCTTATCAAAGTGAGGCGAGGCTTTTTGATAACCAAGATATTCCGCCATTAAAACAAACCTTGGTTGATGTGGAAAACGAATATCAAAGAGGTATTGTTTTAAAAGCGTTAGATGAAGACAAAACCATCATAGGTTCTGTAAGAGCATTTTGCGATAACGGCACTGTTTATATTGGGAAATTGATGGTTCATCCATCAAAGCAGGGACGAGGAATAGGGACACAACTTTTGCTTGAAATGGAAAAGCAATATCCGAAACAAAGATACGAGTTGTTTACCAGCACCAGAAGCGAAAAGAATATAGCATTGTATAAGAAGCTTGGTTATAAAATTTTTGATGAGGAACAGGTTACAGAAGAATTGAGATTTGTGTATATGGAGAAAGTATAAAATTGCGGAAAAAGGATAGGAGGATAACATGTAATGTGTGAATTAATGTTAATCAGACCGTCTAAGGTATATGAAGAACAGGTTATGTCATATAAAGAAGAAATGCTGCAAAATGGAGATAGCTTTGATGGTTGTGCAGGGCTTGAGAATGTTAGTTCATTTGATGAATGGCTTGATTTTGAAGGAAGATTAAGAAAATGGTATGGGGTAGAATATGTTCCATCAGAAGTGTTTTTAGCGGTAAGAAAAAATGATAATTTTGTTGTGGGGATAATTGATTTTCGTCATCCGCTATCTGATTTCCTCAAAAGTTTCGGGGGCAATATCGGGTATAGTGTTCGTCCTTCAGAAAGACGNAAAGGTTATGCGTCTGAAATGCTCAAATNNATTTTACCCATTTGCNGTGAATTTGGAGAAAATAAGGTTTTATTAACTTGNGATAAAGAGAATACAGCNTCGNAGAGAACNATTATTAAAAATGGAGGAGTGTTGGAGAATGAAGTTGTGGATGCAGTAGGGCTCAGTCAAAGCGGTATTATACAAAGGTATTGGATTTCAATATAGTATGAATTAAACTATCAGAGTTGTTCGTTGTGCCTGAGTGGAAGAGAAAAGGCATAGGAAAGTGTCTGATGCTTTTTATAAAAAGGCAGGCTATAATCAGGATTGTGTTTCGGTGCTTTATAGAGGAATAGAGGCAGCACCGGATGAGAATTGAAAAAAATAGGGGCTTATTTGTTTGTAGTAGTAGCCGTTATAGTCGCATAATCATTATTAAATCAGACAATATCACATGGTGGCGGCGGAATAATTGTTGTATCAGACACAACACCGTTGATATCACTTTTTAAATAGATGGCATAGATTTGCTTGGAAAATTATTTAGACAGATTCTGATACCGCAGGCGGTATTTGTGGAGTTGACTGCGAACGAGAGGTTTAAGTTTGAGACTGGNCACATTAGCNGCANNCAGTTNATCANAGTNAAGGNTGTTCAAAATTTGAAATCTGCCGGTATACNAAAAGNGCAANCATAAGCAGTTTCCGGCAGTTGTTTTAAGTTGTCTTGTGGTGATTTAACAAAAATGCCTAAACTGCTACTTAAATTAAAAAAGTAAAAAACAGTACTTGGGGCTTACCGTCGCGCTAGCGACTTGGTACAATAGTTAAAGGAGATGATATTATGCTTGGTTATGAAGATATAAAAAAGACTCGTTTAGAATATAATATAAGCCAAACTAAGCTGGCTGAATTTAGTGGTTTTACAAAATCACAGATTTCAGCATGGGAATTAGGAAAAAAGATTCCTTTGGAATCTGAGATTAATAAATTGAATAGTGCGTTGAGGGATACTACATTAAAAATTGATCAGGGGAAGTTAGATGTAAAAAAGAAAAAAATACAGCATTCCGGTACTGAAAAAAAGTTGCCTTCAATAATAAAAAATGCCAAAGAATATAAATCGTTAACAAAAAACATAAATTATTCTAGTGAGTATGCGAATGAATTATCTAAACTATATAAAGATGCAATGAAGCCGAAGAAAAATAATGCGATAAAAGGAATTGCGTTGTTTTCTGGTTGCGGTGGAATGACATTAGGATTTGAAGCAGCAGGTGTTAAGTTAGTTGGTCATGTGGAAATTGCGAAATCTGCAAATCGTATTTATGCAGAAAATTTTCCAAAGTCAAAGCTGCTTGGTGAAGATATATGCGAAATATCTGATAAAGATTTGCAAAAGTGGAAAAATGAATTTGGTGATATTGATATTATTGTCGGAGGTCCGCCATGTCAGGGATTTAGCCTAGCCGGGAAAAGGAATCCGGAAGATGAAAGAAATAAGTTATATAAACAATATGTGAGAATTGTGTCTGCAATTAGACCGAAAGTTTTTGTTGTGGAAAATGTTGCATTGATGACATCTATGAAAAATGAAAAAGGAGAGCTGTTTATAGATAAAATAGAAAAATCTTTTTCTGAACAGGGTTATGTAATTGTTAAAAGAACTTTAAATGCTTATGAGTATGGTGTGCCGCAATCAAGAGAACGGGTTATTTTGATAGGAGTAAGGAAAGATATAAATAGATTGTTTGAATTTAATACACCATTATATACACTTGGAGAGTTTTCGTATCAAATGAAATTATGGGGGGAGCAGAAAAGAGCATTAACATTTCGGGATGCTACTGAAGATTTGCAGTCTATCGAAAATGGTGAAAAATCATATACAGATCCATTGCATTGGGCAATAACACATCCAGAACATGTAATTGAATGGTTGAAAGATGTTCCGGAAGGGCATAGTGCTCACGAAAATGAAAACCCGAAACTTAGACCACCGAGTGGGTTTAATACAACTTATAAAAGAAATGTATGGGATGAACCGTGTTCGACAATTAGTACTAATTTTAGTATGATTTCGGGATGTAGGAATGTCCATCCTACAAATACACGTTCCCTTACGATTAGAGAGGCTGCAAGAGTACAATCTTTTCCGGACGAATTTGTGTTTTGTGGAAATTGGGGAGATATTAGGAAAGCGATTGGTAATGCAGTCCCCCCGATTTTGGCGAGAGCTATTGCAGAAGAGATTATAATACAAATATACAAGGAGGAATAGATATGGCATTAGATCCAAAAAACGAAGGACATTTGTTTCAAATCGAAGCTGGTACTGCGGGTAGATTAAAAGGACATGAATTTGAAAAAATTGTTACATAAGAATTAAATAAAATAGATTTTATGTCTGGAAATACAATTATTGAGAGTGTTGATCCTAATATATATCAAGGAAATCCAGCTCATGCATTGGTAAGTCATATTTTACAAGATAAGGGAAAACAGATTAATAGATTGAATGCTTATTGGCTCGGTGGTTTGGCAACTGTAGGAACAGGAGCGAACATATTGAACGAAAATGGTGAAAAGATAACAGGTTCTAAGTCAGACATTTTAATGGATGTTGAATATGAAGATGGCACTAAGGAAAGAATTGGTATTTCTGCAAAAGCATGTTCAAATAATGCTCAATTGGCATTGACAACTGTATCTGCTTTTTGTGGAATGTTAAAAGAAAATGGAATGCATATTTCTGAAAATGCAGAGATTGGTTTAAAAATGTTCTGTGGTGAGGATGGTTATAGACCGAAAGATGGTTATGTGCCGAAGGATATGACTAATGATCTGCGCGATAGAAAGGCTAGACCAGATAGGTGGTTTTGGGAAGAACTTTCTGAACAAGTAAAACAAGAGTGGAAAGAATTTTTTACCGAGAATCAATTAAAAATAACAATGATGTTATTGCAGTGTGCGAAAACTTATAAAACAGATAGTTATAAACCTGCCTACATAATTCATGAATGTGAAAAACATGATGATATAAATAACTGTAAAGTTGCAGTTATGTCTGTTGAAGAATTTGCTACATACTCACAACTTTTTGATTCTTTTGGTGTAAAAGAGAAAAAAATATCAAAGGGTAGTTATAAGGAAATTGATTTGGCAATTCATGAATATCCATACTTTGGTTTTATACAATTTCAGCCAATAGGAAATCAACAGAATTTTTCAGAGCTACAATTTAATTTGAAGTCAAAGTATTACAATAAGTTTAAGGAGTTGTTAGACAAGAAAAAGGATGAGGTTAGAGAATATGATGATTTTGATAGATAGGTATTGTAGAGCTAATATCTTGAGATAGGATATGTTTATAAGAGAATAATAAAAACAGAATATATATTAGACAGCAGATTTTACTGCAATGACGGAATAGTAAAAGTAAGGATTAGAGATAATCCCACATTTGTGGCATTGGAATGTATGAGCAAATGAGTTGATCAAAAATAAACATATAACAGGATTTTGTGCTATAATAATATTGTACATATCGGATAGAAAAAAGAGTCAGAAAGAGAGAAAAATAAATAAGATTATGGATATGAATTAAAAAACAAGAGGACTCGGTATCCGGATCAAGATTTTATTGCCTGCGAGTGCGGTGATCATACTGCTGTGCGTGAGCATGGGGATGAATTCTTCTCTTTGTACAAAGGAAGGACATCGCTATGGGTGTGGAAGAAGCACAGATGGCGGCAACATTCTCTACCAAGGCGATTGACATAGACCATTGATAGAGGTCTCTGCGGAGAATGGAAAAGGTAAAGTATATAACGTGCTGTTTAATGCCATGTGTGGCATTAAGGGATTGCGGGATTAAATGGCTATATATGCTGTATACAGACAAGAAAAATGTGTATTATGGCGTTGATGTGGACACTACGAAATTCGGTCATGAGTATGGCTCCGCCTTTGAGGTGTCATATCAGGAGCTGAAGTCTGTTTTTGACGGCAAAATATATGAGCTGGTTCATAATGAAAGCGATTTTATACAGACATCGGATGCCCATACAGGTAACGAGATGGAAATGATTGCGGAAAATGTCAATGACCTGCTTCAGAATATACGGAGCATTATGCTGAATATAGCGGAAAACTTGTCGTGTTTAAGGGAATTCTCGAGCAAAACATCAAGCCAACTCTTCTTTGAAATCGTTGAATGAATCTACCAAGCAGATATTCATGGCAATAAAAAAATATACGAGCAGGCGGAAGGGGAAGGATTTCCTCCGATGGGATCAGAAAGGATGACTCAGAGGTATACAGCCGGGCGGTGGAAGCAAAGCAGGATGCAGCAGTTTGCTGCGGAGAGCAAGCGCTTGAAGCGCAATATGAATGCGATCAAGGAATCTTTGAATGAGATAAAAACAACGGTCGGTGAAAGTGCAATAGGCATAATGAATGTGACGGACACCGCTGTGGAGCTGACGAGAAACCTTGTTGATATCGGAAAGGAAGCCGTAAATAATCTGGAAATTGTTGATCAATTAAATGCAGAGGTGGGAAAATTTAAATTATAAATCCATAAGCTTTCTGTGAATACTGTGCTTGCCGGTTTAATATTGTCAATAGGTCTATCATTTAATTAATGCCAAAATGGGCAGGGACGGTGGAGATAACTTTATTGTCCTGTTTCAAAAGCGCCTATGCTGATTTACAGTGCAGGCGTTTTAGTTTGACGGATAGGTTTTTCATTGATATGATGATATCGGATAATATCGGAGGTAATGTCTATGTCAGAAAATGTTGCAAAATCGAAAGAACATACGAAAGAGATTTTTAGTTATGTGACGCTGGTGGCAGGTGCGATGATTGCTGCTTTTTCCATTGAAGAATTTCTGGTTCCATGTACGATCCTGGATGGAGGGGTCGTGGGAATCTCGATCATGATCAATAATCTTAGTAAGATTCCTCTGGGAGCACTGACTCTGGCACTCAACATTCCGTTCCTGATTGTCGGTATGCGGAAGCTGGGAACTAAATTTATTGTCAAATCTGCGGTTGCCATGGTGACATTTTCGGGATTTCTGGAAATCTTTGCGCCGCTTACGGATATGACGCGGGAATATCTTCTTGCCGTCTGTTTTGGAGGAGTGTTTCTGGGAATAGGTGTGGGGCTCGTCATTCGTTCCGGTGGCTGCCTTGACGGAACGGAGACGGTGGCAATTTTTCTGAACCGGCGTTTTAATCTTCCGGTGGGACAGACGGTTCTTCTCATCAATATTATAATCTATACGATCGCAGGTTTTCTGTTTGGTTTTGACCGGGCCATGTACAGCCTTTTGACATATTTTATTACGTCGAAAGTGATTGATTTTGTAGAGACAGGCGTGGAGCAGGCAAAAGCCGCCATGATCATTACAAATGAGGGACGCAGGATCGCGGATGAAATTTTTAAAAAGATGGGGCGTACTGTGACGATCCTGGAGGGTGAGGGTCTGATTAGCGGAAAAAAGGTGATCCTCTACTGCGTACTGAACCGACTTGAGATCTATCAACTGAAGCAGCTGATCGAAGAGATAGATGCGCAGGCTTTTATTACGATTAGTGATGTGTCTGAGATTATTGGAAATCATATTAAAAAGAAGGCGGATAAAGATAAGCCATAAAGCGATTTATCTGGTGATCTAATACATTCATTGTGGATGGTAATGAAAATGGGTAAAGAGGAATCCGACTTTGCATTGGAAAAAGAAGTTGAGCTGGTTTCCGGGGAGATAGAATGGAAGATTGGAAGGCTATCACAGTTTACCGGCGTAAAGGCGGGAACGATCCGTTTTTATGAAAAATGTGGATTTCTGGAGCCTGCGAAACGTCTGCCCGACGGTTACCGGGTATTCTGCAAAAGGCATATTTACCAGATCCGAGTCTGCAGGCTTGTGTTTGGTGGTTTTGTGAACAAGAGGCTTAGAAAGATAAGCAGGGACGTTTTGCAGGCATCGGAAGACTGGGATCTGGAAGCGTAATGGTCTGTTCAGACAACGGGCGCAGTATGAGATGCGGCTCTATTTACAGCGGGAGTTGAATCGTATGTATATGATAAGGCTGCTGTTGGACAATGGCTACAGCATGATGGCGGTGCGGAGTTTCCTTGTGGAATATGATGGAGAAGGCAGAGAACTGGCCATACTGCAGCTGGTGGAATCAGGGAAAAACGAAAACCTGATTTACAGGGCGGATCGATATATGGAAACAATTGGGGGGATTCATGAGGAACAGATTGCAATCATCGGGTTTTCTGCAGGAGGACATTTATGTGCCAGTGTCAGCACTCTATGGCATCTGCTCAAAGAGGATGCGGCGCTGTATAAGCCCAATGCGGCGATTCTATGTTATGCCGTACTTACGACCCGGCTGAATCATTGCCGCGACCTTCTGGAAGATCATGTGGGAAGGGATGAGGAGAAGCTGAAGCTGGCGGCTTGCGATGAACAGGTAAGTGAATATACTCCTCCCACTTTTTTGTATGGTACCTCTGAAGATCCGCTGTCCAATCCTGAAAATGTGATTTACTATGCAGAAAAGCTTTGCAAACACGGCGTACCCTTTGAGTGCCATATATTTCCAAAGGGTGGTCACGCTGCACCACGGTGTGATAGTGCGATCTGGGCAAAATCTGCAAGGGGAAGGGACTACAATTATATCCGCCTGTCGGTGGAATGGATGAGGGAATTGTTTGGATTGTATCATGTTTTTAGATATGGTTTATAGCCTCTTTTAATGAATTTTGCCGTGCTGATTTTAATCTGCCAAAGGGCTATAAACCATGTCTATTAGCAATTTTACTGAAAAGAACTAAAAATTATCTTTGTGTATCTCAAAATAACTCTGCGGATGATTGCATGTTGGACAAATTTCAGGGGCTTTTGTACCCACGATAATATGACCGCAGTTGCGGCACTCCCATACTTTTACTTCGCTTTTTTCAAATACTACTGCCGTTTCCACATTCTTCAGCAAAGCACGGTACCGCTCTTCATGATGTTTTTCAATTGCACCCACAAGTCTGAATTTTTCAGCAAGCTCAGGAAAACCTTCCGCCTCTGCTGTCTTTGCAAAATCTTCATACATATCTGTCCACTCGTGATTCTCACCTTCAGCTGCGGCAGTAAGATTTTCTTTGGTGTCACCGATTCCATTCAGCTCTTTAAACCACATCTTTGCATGTTCTTTTTCATTGTCCGCAGTTTTTAAAAACAGACCTGCAATTTGTTCATATCCTTCCTTTTTTGCTACGGAAGCAAAATAAGTATACTTATTTCTTGCCTGTGATTCACCTGCAAAGGCTGCCTCCAGATTTTTCTCTGTTTGTGTTCCTGCATACTTTGTTGATTTCATGTTACTTTCCTCCTTGATTATATTACTTGACACATTTTTGATGAGTCAAGTTCTTCACTGGCATGTACAATATTGATATGACCGGAAATAATATCTTAAATATAATATTTATTTCTGTTTTTGTCGAGAGTGTCTGTAAAAATTTTCAAAAAATGATATTACTAATCATTGTTTTGGCAATGCAAAATCACCTCGATTTTACATGTAAATACCAGTAAACGCCATATTTGCCCTTTATTTATTCTTTTTCATAAAAGGATTCAATCGCCTGTGCGAAAAAATCTGAAGCCCCTGCACCATATTTTTCGTCTATCATCGGCTTGATTTTTTCATTGCGGTAATATTGCGCATGTGCCAGCATGAGTTCTTTTTCTTTCTTTATCTGCAAAAATTGTTTCATAACAAAGCCGAATTCTCCGACAATTTCCTTTACCTCAAAAGAATCTATGGCACAATCCCGTTTGCCAATCAGTTTTTGTAAAATTGCTTCAATCCGATTGTTATAGCTTTCTGCCACTTCTTTGCTAATGGGATTTAGGGTGGCAGATAAATATTTATCCTTCCCGCCATACCACTCAACTACTTTTGCATAGCCTTTCTGCATTTTTTCTGAAGATACGACTTCCATATAATGCGCTTTCCACTGTTCAATGCTTCCAAATTCTTTGATTGCGATGCTTCTGATATTCTCCGGCATATTCGCAAGCGTAGTCTGGAACATTTCTTCCATTTCTGTTTTACTGAAAACTGCAAAATCCATTTTGTTTTCTCCTTTCATAATGTCATCAATGCTGGCAATCAGACGCTCTATGCGTTCCTTTTTTGCGATCAGCATTTTCCTCTGCATTTCTAAAATCTGGTTCCTTTCAAGGGCAGGGATTTCCATAACAGCCTTGATTTCTTTCAGAGGAATATCNAATTCACGGAAAAACAAAATTTGTTGTAATGTTTCCAATGCCTTATCGTCATAAAGCCGGTATCCCGCTTCACTTTTCTCTGTAGGCTTCAACAATCCGATTTCATCATAGTAGTGAAGTGTGCGTACGCTGATACCTGTTAAATCCGATATTTCCTTTACTGTCCTCATAGCTGATGACCTCCTGTTCTTGATATAATTACTTTAATCTATGACGTTCCGTGAGAGTCAATAGGCAATTTCTANTTTTTTTGAGTATAACATATTTTAAATGCTATTGTACTTTATGATTTCCTTATAAGCNCACCCCAAATAGTNCATCGTTCAACCTATATTTTAGTGGTAAATAGAGTTCAGAAATGGTACAATCAAATTTATAAATATGAATTGTAAAGGGGATGTTATTATATGAACATTTTAGAGAATCTGAATNACAGGATACAAATTGTTGATNGAGCTCNCGGTTATGGTGGGGAAGATGTGGTTAANCAGGTAGTAGAAGCTTCTTCAATTCATNTGCCGNAANANTATANTGNATTTTTAAAGGCGATTTCAGGACAAGCAGATGATGGAGAAGAAAATGTTGGATTAGAATTTGAAGTAGAAGTAGAGGATTATACACTGTCCCTTTGGATTTTTTCTGCACAGCATGCATTGGAGAAATACAGAGAATATAAAATATATTCAGCTCCCATTTACGATGATATTATTGATCGGATTTGGTTGATTGGAAATGATTTGGGCGATTTGCTTTATTTCTACGGAGATGGAAAAGATGGTTTTGGGCTGTATGTAGCAGAAGCGGGTTCTTTAGACTTTGAACATGCAGATAAGATTGCCGATACACTAACCGATTTTCTTGTTAAAGGAGTTGGAATTGATACTGCTTTTATGAGCTGATTGGGATGGTGGTGAGACCTGCGGGAACGGTTGCGAAGAGACTCGATAGAGCCGTTGGCAGATATGCTTCGCACACCATCCAAGCCACATGAATATGGTCTTGTTATGTTGAACGCCCCACCAGAAATAGTGCATCGTTCAATCCTACCGAGTATGTTTCAGACAAAAAGAATAAGTAAATGTAAAAGGAATGATTATGGACAAATACGAGGATATATTAAATTTGTTTAAAGTATCGCTGCCTGTTGGATATTCTGAGGAGGAGATCGCTGGCATGAAAACAGAGGTCGGTGCTTTGCCGTTTGAGCTGGAAAGCTTTTTCCTGAAATACGGTGCATCAAAAGAGCTTCACGGTTTGCAGGACGAGCTGATATTGCCGAACCGCTACAAGTCGCTTTTAAAATCTGACTACATAGTTTTCTTCAATGAAAATCAAGGCGTTTGCCAAGCCGCCGTGAAAAAATCGGATGTGCATCTCCCCGACCCGCCCGTTTATACGAGTGTTGATGACGGCGAGTGGAATTTAAGTTCGCCGCATGTTTCGGAGTTTTTATGTGCGATGTTTGATTATCAAGCGAGCATTTGTCTTGCTTTCAATCCCGAGGAATTTTATTTTATAACTCCCGAAGAAAAGGAGAAGATAGAGCAAATGTTCCCAAGGCTCGGCAACTTTGAAAATTGGCTGTACGATTGGAATATCACAGTGTACGGTAAAAACGGTGGGCGGATTGCACTGATGGAAAACGGCGGTGATATCCAGATGAATTATGCTGCGAATAACGAACAGGACTATTCTCAAATGAGAAGAGTTCTTGAAAATATCGGAGAAGCAATTTGAATGTTGCAGAAAGATAATGGAAAAGGAATATATTTAAAATGCAAAATTATAGTGGGGAAAATTGGATGAAGGGAATATCAGAACAAAAATTACTTAGTGAAATTAATATTCCCGGAACACATGATAGTGGAACGAAAAATATTGAAAAAGAAGTGGGAAAATATCAATGTCAAAATTTATCTATAAGTGGGCAAATGAAAATAGGGGTACGTTATTTTGACATACGTTGTACGCCCCGAAAAGATAAAGGTGATGCACAATATATTAATCATGCTTCGGTTCCTTGCTTAAACGAATGCGGTAAAGAACTTACCTTAGATGAAGTGATAGAAACGGGAAAACAATTTTTACTGAAAAATCCAACAGAAACTTTGATTTATCAGATAAAGAACGAAGGTGGTGGCAGTAATGATAAGCGATTATGCAATTATTTGGGAAAATACATAAATAATGATGAAATCTGGTCAAAACCTTATATTCCTCAATTAAAAGAAGCACGTGGAAAAATTGTATTAGTCAGACGGTTTACTTTTAAAGCAAACATATTTAACTTAACAGAAGATAAATATGGAATCAACTTAAGTTCGTGGGATTCTGAATGCTTTTGGAAAATNCANANGAATACTTTTGTACATNTAAATGATAATGCTTGGGNACAAGATAGATATANGGTTGGAATTAGAAACAAATATGGCGTTGTAGAAAGAGCCATATCAGAAATGAATAATCCGGATAGGAAACCAAGTAAAGAATGGGCAATTTGCCTTTCTAGTTGCACAAATCCATCACCGGTAAAAACTTCTTGCGAAATAAATAAGAGATTATTATCAACTCAATCTCCGATTAATGCAAAAAAAATTGGAACATTTATAGTAGATTTTGCAACAGAAGCATTAATTAGAAAAATATATATGACAAATTTTTGATATATAGATAAAAATTTGACTGCAATGNCTGGCAGGTCNATGGTGAATTTATGNAATGGNATNCCNTGCAAACTNAAAAGAGATCAAAGCATTACACAAATGATACATAATATATTTACTCGGGTAGTCGGGGGATGTACTCTCATCTGATTGTTAATCTTATTCCAATTTTGCGAAAAAGGATGTAAAATAGGGTCAACGCATGATTGCGCAAGGGGCAAATAAGATAGTTGTTTGGACAAGTGAAATTTGTGTTTCCGCTCAACATACCTATGAAAGTTCAGGTTTCCGATTTGTAAAAAAGAGTGAGGAAACATTTCACCCCGAATATTCAGGGAGAAGAATACATTATGAAATGGTAGTAAGCTAAATACCAGATTATCGTGGAGAATTAGATATGCGGGCTATTATTATTAGACATGGAAAAGTAGATTTTAAATGGAAAAATTGGAGTACATCAGAGCAATTTGACATGGATTGCAGGAAGTATGATGAAGCGTCTGTAAAACCTGTTTTAGTTGAAATCCCAAAGAAAACATCCCAAAGAATTTATATCAGCAGTTTATCTAGAAGCAGAGAAACCGCTATACAAATATTTGGAGAGCAGGACTTTATAGTTACAAAGCTGATTGACGAAGTACCTTTACACTCAAGTGTTGTGTCTAAAGTGAAATTGCCGCTATTATTTTGGAATATATCGGGGCGGTTACAATGGCTGCTTAACAATCATTACACATGGCTTTTTCATGCACATTCTCATTGATAGTTTGAAGAAAAACGGATTTTTTATTAGTAATGCGAAGTTACAATATTCCAACGGAGAATACATTACTGCCGAGCAGCTTTTTGAGAATCATAAGAGAAAGGGTATAAGGTCGAATTTAAAACGGTAGACGGGAAAACCGAAGAATATATTATGGAGTGTGAACTATGAACAATAAATCAGAAATAAACATAGAACTTCAGGATACAGAATGGCCATTTGAATACATAGATCATAATAGAGAAATCGTAAGAGCAATCGTTTTTGATGATGCCGGGTATTACTATTTTGTTAGAGCGGAACGTGACGATGATTTTGGAAGGGCAACATTGATAGAAACATCCGGTGGCGGAGTTGAAAATGGAGAAGATTTACTATCAGCAATAAAACGGGAACTTAAGGAAGAGTTAGGCGTTGAAGTAGATGTTCTATGTAAGATTGGGATTGTCAGCGATTATTACAATTTGATTCACAGGCATAATCTGAACAATTATTACCTTTGCAAGGTTCTTTCCTTTGGAAATACGAATCTAACACAGGATGAGAAAGAGAGTTTTCATCTGTCTACGCTGAGACTAACCTATGAAGGAGCTGTTAGCGAATATGACAAGCGTTCTGATACAAAGCTTGGAAGACTCATAGCAAACAGGGAATTGCCTATTTTGCGGCAGGCAAAGAAAATGATTGCAAGTCTATAAAACTGAGGAAAAAACAGGATGAAAACAATACATGTAGTGGCTGCTATCATCAGGGACACAAATAAAAATGGAGAACCGATTATTTTTGCAACCCAAAGGGGATACGGAGATTTTAAAGGCGGATGGGAATTTCCGGGAGGAAAGATAGAAGAAGGGGAGACACCACGGGAAGCGCTTCAAAGAGAGATTATGGAAGAACTTAATACAGAAATAAAAGTGGGAGAGTTGGTTGATACGATTGAGTATGATTATCCCGCATTTCATCTTTCTATGGCATGCTTTTGGGCAGAAGTTATATCCGGTGATCTGGTTCTGAAAGAGCATGAAGCGGCAAAATGGCTGACGAAGGAAGAATTAGATTCTGTTGAGTGGCTGCCGGCGGATGTTACACTGATTGAGAGATTGAAGAGGGGAATGTGAAAAATATATCTAAGGCAGCGTTTTTCATTCTATTCTTTTTGCAAATATTGTGCCTGCGGTGCAAATTCGCAGGTTACGGAAAGGCATTGATATTAAAGTGAAAAGTGTAATTCGTAAAGCAATTGCATATTTGTTTTGTATCATATTCGTATTTTTGACGCAGCCGTTTTATGCGATTGCAGCCGATGATATAGACTATCATACTATGGACTATGAGGCGATCAGCTCGCAAATAGCAAAGGATGTTGAGGAATATCATGTTCCGGGAATGGCTGTCATTGTAGTAGATAAAGATGAGATTTTGTTCTACAGGAAAGAATAAAAAGAGGCACTCCGTGATGGGAGTGCCTAAAATATTAATCTGCCTTTGACGTTGATATCTGGTTTTGTAAAGATTCCAATTCTGCTTTAAGCTGTTCGTTTTCGGCTTCCAATATATTGTTATAGTCTGCAGCTTCTTTAAGCTGTTCATTTAAGGTAGCGGCAGTTTGGAGGTTCTGTTCAAAATCATGGTAAAAGCCGGGGAAATACTTTTGCAGCACCAGTTTTTCTATTTGTTTGTATGTATCAGACGATGGAGGAATCCGCCCGCTTTGCTGGTAAAGGATCCTGTTGACGCTGGAAGTCCGGATATCATTCAGTTTTAACACCGAATCGTGTGTGATGAATAAAAATTCACTGGCTTTAAGCAGAAACATATCGCTTTTGGAATCCGGGTAATTAACGGGATGGTAAACATCCGGATGCTTAAGCGGGTCATAGGAAAAGATTGGGAGGACATAGAGCAGCTTCTGCTTTACGCCGATCACCAGTCCCCGGTGTTCATAGGACATCTCCGGGATATAGTTTTTCCCAAATTCAAACTGGTATATTTCGCCTTTCTTCACTATTCGGTGCTGGAACGGCTTAGTCCTGTTATCTGCCCATCGGAAATCTGATTTGGAAAAGCGGCCAAGCTCGTCAGGGCTGTATGTATTTCCCAGGATTGTCTCGTTTGTCTTGTTTTGTGCTTTCAGGTATTCTTTCAATATGTTGATTCTCCTCTTGTGGATAAAAAAGGGTATGGCGCTAACCATACCCTGCTCTGGCTGCCCAGAGAGACCTCGTCGGTCAAATTATCCTTTCAGCTGTGGTCTCGTCGACCAAAAAACACTTATGCAAGTGTGAAAGAACAATTTTGCAGAGACAAAACGTGCCTCTGACTATATTATATACCATTTTTCAAAAAAATCTACTAGTTTTTCAAAATAAAATCTGTATTCTGCTGATCACTATTATATAGTGCAGGGATATATCTGTCAAATGTAAGGGAGAAAAAACGGTCTATAGTTGGACATAAAAGTGAACAGGTCGTATCCTGCAGCAAGGTGACGCGATCGGTGGATGAGTCAAAGAGGGTTATTTTCCGGGGGGGGGGATTCTTCTTGCTTTGCCTTATATTTTGGGCTCTCCCCTCTGGCTGGTATGGTATTTTGTAAAAGACCTGTTCTTTGTTTTGACATTTTCCTGCGTTTTATTATTCGGTACGGGAATATATAAAGTCGTGGCAGTCAGAAAAAATAGTTGAAATATAGAAATTTAATATTAATTATGTAGCATCGACATAAAAGTTTAATGATTTCTTGAGTTTTGATAGCGTAAATTCCTACAGTAATTTTGCACAACCGCCCTTTATTCTATAGTGGTAAATGGAAAATCGGAATGTTATAATATAATACATAAATTTGAGTTTGCGAGGTAGGAGTTAATATGAAAGAGTTTCCGGATTTTATGAAGAATCAATTGAATCACATTGACAGTTCCCAACAAAACACGCCGGACATTGATGGATATTACTATGAAGGAGCAGATGGAAGTCAAATTTGCTTTTGGACGTATTATTCTGATAGAAATTCTAAAGAGAATGTTCATGAATTTGATGAATATGTATTTTGTGTTTCGGGGGAATATGTAGAGATATTTGAAGAAAAAGAGCATATATTACATTCCGGAGATGAACTTTTGATACCAAAGGGGATTCCTCATCATGGTAGAGTTACCAAGGGAACGAGAACTATTCATGCTTTTGGTGGGAAGAGAATATTATAGGCGTTTTGATAAGGGTTTATTTTATTTATGCGGTTTTTACCTATACTTTGTCTTGGATGGGAGAAGTGATATTGTCTAAACTTATTATACTAAGAGGAAATTCTGGTAGTGGAAAAACTACGGTGTCCAAACTTTTACAGGAAAAGTTTGGACGAAATACTATGTTAATATCACATGATATGGTGCGAATGCAAATATTGCACGCTAAAGATGCGGAAGCATTGCCTTTGATAATGCAGATGCTCAAGTATGGTAGACAAAATTCAGATATTACGATTTTGGAAGGTATACTTCCTGTTGAAGTATATATGCCTTTGTTTGAACTGGCTATCCTGGAATACGGTGAAAATATATTTGCTTTTTATTATGATTTGCCATTTGAAGAAACATTACAACGACATGCCACAAAACCTAATAAGGCAGATTTTGGCGAACAGGACATGAGAAGGTGGTGGAAAGAAAAAGATTTCATTAATATTATTCCTGAAAAAGTAATAACCCCAAATTTAAGTATTTCAGATACGGTTGATATGATTTGTAAACTTGTGTCATAATTCCGGCTTGTTTTACTTCAATAATCAGTTATCTCGATTGCCGTATAGCTATGGCTATAATGGTAGCCCAGCTTTTCCGCCAGCGCAACAGAGCCTTTATTATGCGCGTCCCAACTTGGATATAAATTCCGTTTTAAGCACTCTAATATAAGTTTTGCCCCGCATACATAGGCGAATCCTTTGCGCCTGTATTCTTCTCTGGTATCAATTTCTATTTCGATGCCGTCTTTGTATCTGGAATAAGAGGAAGCGCCGGATATCATGATATTTCCTTTACAGATTACTGCTCCTAATCCGAATTTACAGTAGTTTTCATAGCTTGGAAACTGTGATACTAAATCGGCACTCCACGATTCTGCTTTGCACATTTGATAAAGCCGTTCATCAATCATGGATAGGGTATATTGTTCCGGCAGGGAAGCGACTGCCTTTTCCAATTTCTTTTTATCAAAAATGTCAGGTTCTTTCTTTATGGCATATCGAGAAATGACTGTTGCCTTTTTTTCATAAAAATCTATGATTAGATATTTCCAAGAGTCGTTTTGGGGTATCATAATCATATAGTTTTGAATACACCAGTCAGGCTTATATGATACTAATTCTATATTCGGTTTCCCGGCAAAAAAAGTAAAGTCTCCAATTATAGCCATTGCCGCTGTTGGGTTATTCAAATCATCTGCATAGATTTTTCCCATAATCCCCTGCAAGCAAGACCAAATAAGCGTTTCTTCCCATTTGCCAAATAGTAATGATACATTGCGCGTGTCTGTAATTTCGTATACCATTTGCTGTCTCCTATATATTTGCAGAATCGATTAAATTCAGTTCTTTTATAGTAAATCTTATAGAGAGGGTAGTTGCTGTATTTGCTATAGTGGTCTTGTCTGCCTTTTTACATGGCAAGTCCAAATTCGAAGGCAAGAACCATATACTTTTCTGCATTGGTAAGACCATAAGACATTAAATCTCTGATTTCCCATGTTTCAGAACTGAGGTTATCCGCTCCATATAAAAATTGGATAAAAGGAATGTGCCTGTATTTTGAAACTGCCAGCATAGAAGCATATTCCATTTCTACGGCAAGACAGCCTTCCTGTCGGCGTTCCTTAATGGCGGAGAGCGTTTCTCTGTAAATGGCGTCCGAAGTCCATGTTTTGCCTTTTACATAGGAGTAGCCACAGTCTGTCAAAACATTTTCTAATATCTGAATAGAATGTGCGTCTGCTTTGATTTCCGGAGAGGGTGCTATATAATGATAACTTGTACCTTCATCACGGACGGCGGAAACAGGGATAATAATGTTGTCTTTTACCTTATCATCGTCAAATACTCCGCAAGAGCCGAACAAAACAAACTTTTTAGCTCCCATGGCAATGATTTCTTCAAAACACGCAACGCAGGCAGGTGCGCCTACCATAGAACGGTAAAAAGCAATCGCAGTATTCTTATAACTGATTTTGAAAATAGGTAGTGTGCCGCTTGCAGAGCGAAGTTCTGCTATTTTTTCTACGTTATCCAAAGAAGAAAATTTTTGAATGATGTTGTCTGAAAATGTGGAAATACATATTTCCGGGAAATTTTCTATTCTTTTTGTTGTGTCGTACGGACTGAACAAAGCCGGTTCTGAAATATCTGTTCTCTGAAATATTGTTTGCAATTTATTCACCTCGATTTTACATGTAAATACCAATATACGCCGTATTTATCCACAACATCTGCACTGTACGGATTCCAGGGGAGAGAACCCGGCGTTCTGCGCACAACTCCTTCTTCTTTCAGCATATTATATGCCTGTTCAACCTGCTCCTCCGTATCAAAGTCAAGCCCCATATTTGAAATCGGAAACTGCCCTTTTTTTGCCAATTCATGTAAGGCGTCAGCTACCTCATCTGATTTGGTATCGCAGACTGCAAATATTGTTTCTCCATCTCTTTGTAGCTCCGCATGTAAATATGTTCCGTCCGGAAATTTTTCGTGATACCCCAATGTCAAACCAAAGGCTTTTTGATAAAATTCCACAGCCTCTAATGTATGATTGATAAATAATGTCATGCCCAGTTTCATATTTTCTCTTGCTTCGATTTCCTTTTACTAAATATTTATTATAGTTTTTGATCATCGTAGCATGACATTTGCCAAAATGCAATCCATTTTTGGGGTATAAACAGCGTATATTCTTATAGTAAATTTAAGAAACCGTCCTATATTCTATAGTGGAAAATGCAAAATTGAAATGATATAATGAAATCCATAAATCGGAATTTGTATGAAGGGAAAAATGAATGATAAATACAACAGTTGCCGTAGAAGGCTTTGAGGGAATCCTCTTTCCTGTAGGTGACAGACAAGATAAAATAGTTATTGTTGTTTCCAGATCTAATGACGGAATGAGCCTGACAAAGAAGTGTGCCGAATTTTATTACAAGAATGGTATCCCTGCTTTAGGGATTGCTTTATTTAAAACAAAAGGTA
>WFLX010047592.1_pt1 | contig 42582 bp, 22 predicted proteins | sample 4967041 | NCBI WGS metagenome assembly WFLX01 (sample SAMN12857096, study PRJNA449069) | gut metagenome | isolation source: stool from male and female vole | host: Microtus ochrogaster | place: USA:Florida | collected 2017
GGTGTTTGAGACCGTCGCGTCTACCGATTCCGCCATCCGGGCGTTATTGCGACTGCAAATTTACAGACTTTTTTCGGGATTTCCAAATGTTTTTGAAAAGGTTGTCGAAATCGTGTTTAAAAACGAGGCCGATTCCCTGGGTGGTCAGTGCGTTTTTAACGTAGAGGTTGCGGTCGTTGAAATGGTTATAGGCCTTGACGCGCCAGTTGCCCCTGCGCGTTAGCAGGTATTCAACGTCGAAATCGCCGATAAACTGGTTGGAGTTCAGCGCNTTGTCGCGATAGCCGAAGTTGCCGTTGAGCAGNAGNCGNTTATTGAGCAACGTCGAGGATAGGGCCACGTCGACTTCAACGTCGGAAAAGTCGCCGTTGTCGGTGCGCAGGCTCGGGGCCACNGAGATTTTGTCGCTGAGCTGGCCCAGAATGTTGCTCAGNTGCGACGACAGGGTTCCGGAGGCCACCGACATCAGGTCGTTGCCCTTGGTGGCGGCCATATAGTCGGGAGTGTAGAAGCGATTGAGTGCCAGCAGGTAGATTATCTGGCGGTTCATCATATCGTTGGTCGAAACGATTGATTTCACTTTGCGTTTAACGTCGGAGGTGAGGGTGGGAAAGTCGAGGTCGAAGCTTATTTGCGGGTCCTGAAGCTGGCCGTCGACATTGAGCACGGCATAGACCGGCACGTTTGTGCGCTGCACTTCTTTGTCGTTAAGAAATGATTCGTCGAGGTCGCTGAGGTTAGCGTTGACCTGATAGATGGCCGAGATGTTGAGGCGAGCGTCCATCGGGTCGCCGGTGAAGGCAATTTCCGAGCCTGAGCTGATTTGGAAGTTCTTGAGAATGATGTCTTGCAGCGAGAAGTTGTAGACGCCCTTTTCGATGCGATAGTCGCCATAAAGGCGGAATTCATCGGTTTGCGAGCCGTAGACCAGCCCGATATGGCCGGCGCCGGTGCCGGTGATTTTGTCGCCGGCGTCGGGGTCCATAACAAGGGTCATGCGCGCCTGAGGGGTAACGTCGACCTGCATGTCGAAGTTGAAATTTGTGGCATCGGCAGTTTGCGCGGCTTTGGTAACGCGGGCACGCATCAGTTCGTCGAGTTCAGGCGACCCCGGTTCGGGTGGCAGGGCGCTCGGAGCAGCCGGTGTGGCGTCGCGGAAGGTCAAAAAGGTATATTCGGCGGCATTGGCTGCATCGGTGATAACAAATGTAAATTCGCTGGCCGATGCCGTGCTGACATTCGCCGAGATGCCTACGTGGCCGGGCACGCCGGTAATTTCCACGGAGCCGTCGGCATGGACAGTGCCATACCAGAAATCTTCGTCGCTGTGCGGCCGGGTGTTCAGCACCAGCATGTTTTTCATGTTGTCGATGCGGAAGTTGAAGTCGCATTCAAGGAAGTAGCGGTGGTTCAGGGCGCCGCTGAGAGTGGCCGTGTGTCCTTCGGGATCGGTTACGCGAATGCCCGACAGGTCGACTATGCCCGGGCGGATGTGCACCGAATCGGTGGCCGTGTATGTAACGTCGGTGAAGCCGATAGTAATGCCGAAGTTCTCGGCAAAAAAGTCGCCTTCGAGGTTCACTTTCTTAAAGTCGCCGAAAAGGTGGGCGCGCCCCGAGGCGGTGCCGCTAACGCCGCTTGCCCAGGCATTGGTAAAGGTGTGGATAAAGCCCACCGGAGTGTGGGAGGCTTCGAACACGAAGTCGAGTTCGGAGCTGAGCGGCATTATGCTGCCGTTAACAATCGTCATGCCGTTGGTGGCGGCGTTGGGCACGTCGGCGTGGANTTCTATGGCTCGCGATTCGTTGTTCCAGCGCGATTGGATNGTGGCATCNCCCANAATGCAGTTGCCGTATGAGAANTTGCGNACAAAAAGATTGTTGGTCTGCAAAACCGGTTCGGGCGACAGCAGGCCGCTGGCCGTTACCGTGCCGGTGGCGTGGCCGCCGAANCGCACTTGCGGAGCCATGCGCAGGCTTTCNAAAATGTAGTCAACGTTTATGTTGTCGAGATTAACGGTCAGTCGGTCGTCGGGCATGTCGGAAACCACGCCGTTGATTGCCAGCTCCTGGCCCGGGCATGAAAAGCCGAGGCGATGAACNACCGTTGACTTTTCNCGCCGGCCGATGTAGGCGGGNTCAACGTCCCAGTCAACGCCNCCGATGGTGAGAATACCCGGCAGAATCTGCACGTCGAGGCCTCCTGGCAGCGGCAAGAGCTTGGCTTTGATGTCGGCTCCGAATTTTTCTTCTCCGGAATTGCTAAATGCGATGCTCATCAGGCCGTTGCCCTTAGCAAGGGTGCCGCTTACGTTGAAATCCATGTCGCCGNATTTCGATGNCAAAGTGGTTTGCAGGTTCATTGCCGATGAACNGCCNACAGTGGCTTTCAGTGCCGTGTGCGAAATCAGGGAGTTGCCGTTAGTTAAGTATGGTGCAGACAGCCGCGCGGCCAGGGTGTTGCGCGGGCCGTTGACGGCGGCCGCGATAGTTGCGGGATAGAGCAGCTCAACCGAGGGGCTTATAAAGGCCAGAATCGGCGAGCTGTCGTGAACGGTAGCCGTAATCCGGAAATTATTGGGCATCACGGAGTCTACCGGTTGAGGCTCAAAATATTGCGGCAATGCCTCGGCAAGAATGTTTTTAATGGTCGCACCTACGGTTTTCAAGTTGATTTGGCCCGAAACGTCGGCATCAATCAGGCTTGAAGTCAGGGCTGCGGTTTGCTTTTCGCCGCTGAAGTCGGTGGTGAGCGTAATGCATTCGTTTGTTAGCCCTTGGCCGTCGGCATTAACAAAATTGAAGCCGTCGATGCTCAACTGCCCGGTAGGGTAGAGTGGTTCCGTGCCGGCAAAGGCCGCGTTGATTTCGGCCGACGCTACGTAGCCGGCATATTTGGGCAGCACGCCGAAAACCTGCGGGTCTAACCGGTCGATTTTACTGCTTAGCGATGCCGCCATGTCGCCTTCGGAGAGGTCTATGGCGGCGTCGACGCGGGCATTGACTGCCGAGTCGGCCGCTTCTATGGTGGCGGCGTAACTCTTTTCGTGGAAATTGCCTTTGATTGCTAAATTGCGGAAGGTGTGGTTGCGATATTCCAGCCTTGAGATGTCGACCGCTGCATGGCCGCCGGTGCGCATCAGGTCGGCGCGGGCGTCAATTTCGGCCATGCCGATGCCCTGATCAGGCATGAGCAACCCTAAGTTCAGGTCGGGCGATTGCACTCCGGCCGTGAGCCGCTGATTTGCCAGTTGCCCGTTAAGTTCAATCCGGCCTGCGGCGGAAGTCAGAGTGCCTTTCAGATTTGCCGCGCCGGGGCGAGCCCAGCCGCCCGAGCCGGTGAAGGTGATGACGCCGAGCGACTCTATCAAGGCCGCCGCTTTGGGCTTCAGCTCTGTGAATAAGGCGATTGTAGCTGCAAGGTCTTTGCCATTAATGCCCAGGTTGAGTTTGGGCGAGGCGGCGTTCAGACGGCCGAGTTGAGCACGGGTGTTCAGCATAAGCTCCGGCGAGCACAGCTCAAGATTGCCGATGCTGATTGAGTCGCGGAAAAGCGTGGTTTTCGCTTTGATTTTCAGCGGGGTGTTCAGCGACGCCAGTTGCGGCAGAATAGGCGCGGCGTCGGCAACATTAATTTGCGATGAGCCGAGAATTTCGATGTCGCCGATTTCATGCCCGCTCAGGTTAAGGGCCATAGGCGCGAAGCGCAGGTTGGTTCCGCCAAGATTCAGTTCCAAACCGCTGACGCTGAGCAGCGAATCTTTTACAACCACATCCGCCGCGAGGCGACGCACCTTTAGTCCGGAGGTTTCGCTTAGGGCCAGTCGTTTGAGCCTGACGTCGAAATTGCCGGTAGCGATTTTGGGAGCGGTAATGTCGGCGTTAAGGCTTTGCAGCTGAATATGGTTCGGATCGAATCCGTCGGCCTTTCGAGGTGCTGAATCAACGTTGTAGGAGGCGGCCCCATGGCGGATAACAACCGTGTGCACCGCCAAATCAATTTTTTTAGGCGGTTTGGAGCCGTCGCCTTTGAGCTTGTCGATAATCGGCTGAATATTGAGCGGCGCGGCGGCGGAGTCGCGTCGCACTCTGATGTCGGGGCTGATGAGTTCCACATCGGTTACAACAAGCCGCTGACGCATAAGCAGGTTGCGGCCGCTGATGCCGGCATTCAGTGCCCCGGCGGTCAGCAGAGTGTCGCCGGCGGAAATTATGGAAATGTCGGCGAGTTCAACGCGGGTCAGGGGNATGACTTTAAGCCGNCCGATACCCACTTCGGCNCCGAGCAGCTCGGTCAGTTCGTCGGTTGCTATGGTGCGCAGCTTTTCGTGGACCGGCGTCANCCAGAGCANCAGGTATAATAATGTCGGTATCCCTACTGCAAGNAGCAGCAGGGATACGACTATGGTTCGAAATATTTTATAGAGTTTCCTCACAGGCCCTTTCCGTGGCAGGCTTTATATTTCTTGCCGCTGCCGCAAGGACACGGGTCNTTGCGACCGATTCGCGGAGCCGCTTTCACCGGAGTGGGAGCCGGGCGCTGTCCCTGAGGGGCAGCTGCGGCCTGACGCTGGGCATTGGCGCCTTCGTAGCTTTCGGCTTTCGAGGCGTTATAGCGCGAGTAGTCGGTCTTCTGGGCGGTTGCGCGCTGCACTTCGGGCTGCTGTTTGGGCTGTTCTTCGGCTGCGGGAGCTTCCGATGTGGTGGGGGGAGCCTGGCGAACGTAAATCTGGCCGCGCATAAGGGCTGCGGTGGCCTTGTCGTTGAGGTTTTTGAGCATTGTTTCAAACAGGTGGAACGACTCTACCTTGTAGATAACCAGCGGGTCTTTCTGTTCGTAGGTGGCGTTCTGAACCGAGTGGCGCAGCTCGTCGAGTTCGCGCAGGTGTTCCTTCCAGAGTTCGTCGATGCAGGCGAGCATCAGCAGTTTGTGCCATTCGGTAACTATGTTCTTGCAGTCGGCGTTATAGCTTTCTTCAACGTTGACTATCAGGCGGAACAGGCGTTTGCCGTCGGTAATCGGAACTTGAATGATGCTCTTGTAACCTTGGTTTTCATAGAGGTCTATGATAACCGGACGGGCAACTTCGACAATGCGTTCGCTCTTGCGCGAAAGTGTNGTCATTGCGGCGTTATAGAGAGCCTGAATGGCNTCTTCTTTCGACAGGTTGCGATATTCGGCTTCGGTNAAGGGCGCNTCGATGGTCATCAGCTTCATCAGCTCCATGTTGAGGTCCTCGTAGTCGCCGGCCTGACCGGGATTGTGGGTTTCAATGAGGTTTTCAACAACGTCGTAGAGCATGTTGGAGATGTCGATGCCGATGCGTTCGCCTTTGAGTGCGTGCTGGCGGCGCGAGTAAATGTANGTGCGCTGCTTGTTCATAACGTCGTCGTATTCGAGCAGGCGCTTACGTATGCCGAAGTTGTTTTCTTCAACGCGTTTCTGGGCCTTTTCGATCGACTTGTTAACCATCGAGCTTTCGAGCATTTCGTCTTCGGCGAAGCCCAGACGGTCGAGGGCCTTCATGACCGAGTCGGAGGCAAACATGCGCATCAGGTTATCTTCGAAGCTGACAAAGAACACCGACGAGCCGGGGTCGCCCTGACGGCCCGCACGGCCACGAAGCTGGCGGTCGACGCGGCGCGACTCGTGGCGCTCGGTGCCGATGATTGCCAGACCGCCGGCTTCCTTAACTTCGTCGGGGAGCTTGATGTCCGTACCGCGGCCTGCCATGTTGGTGGCAATGGTTACGGTTCCCTTGCGGCCGGCTTGTGCAACGATTTCGGCTTCCTTCTGGTGGAGCTTGGCGTTGAGCACGTTGTGGGGGATTTTGCGCATGGTCAGCTGGCGCGACAGGTTTTCGGAAATGTCGACCGAAGTGGTGCCGACCAGCACCGGGCGGCCCTGAGCAACGAGTTCTTCGATTTCTTTGATAACGGCGGCATATTTCGCTTTTTTGGTGCGATATACGCGGTCGTTCATGTCAACGCGCGCTATGGGGCGGTTGGTGGGAATGCTTACTACGTCGAGTTTGTAGATGTCCCAGAATTCGCCGGCTTCGGTTTCGGCCGTACCGGTCATGCCCGCNAGCTTATGATACATGCGGAAGTAGTTCTGCAGGGTGATGGTNGCNAANGTCTGCGTTGCGGCTTCAACCTTAACGCCTTCTTTTGCCTCGATGGCCTGGTGNAGACCGTCGGAGTAGCGGCGGCCCTCCATAATGCGGCCGGTCTGTTCGTCAACGATTTTGATTTTGTTGTCGTCGATAACGTATTCCTCGTCTTTGTTGAACAGGGTATAGGCCTTTAGCAGCTGGTTTACGGTGTGGACGCGCTCGGCCTTAACGGCATATTCCTGAAGCAGACGGTCTTTTTCTTCGGCGCGCTTGCTCAGGTCTTCGATGCTTTCAAGGGCCGAAAGCTGCGAGGCAATGTCGGGAAGAATAAAGAATGTGGGGTCGGAAATGTTGCCGGTCAAAACGTCGTAGCCCTTATCGGTGAGGTCGACCTGGCGGGTCTTTTCGTCAACTTTGTAGTAGAGGGGTTCAACGGCCTTGGGCATTTCGCGGGCGTTGTCCTGCAGATAATATCCTTCGGTTTTGAGCAACAGGGCCTTCATGCCCTCCTGGCTTAGGAATTTAATCAGCGGCTGATATTTCGGGCCGGCGAGATATGCGCGATAGAGGGCCAGAGCGCCGTCCTTGCGGGTGTCGGAGTCGTCGGAAGCGAGTTTTTCGCGGGCTTCGCTCATCAGTTTGATCTGGAGCTTGCGCTGGGCCTCAACTACGTTCTGAACGTTGGTTTTGTATTCGTTGAAATACTGGTCGTCGCCCTTGGGCACGGGGCCGGAGATAATCAGCGGGGTACGGGCATCGTCGATCAACACCGAGTCAACCTCGTCGACAATGGCGTAGTAGTGTTTGCGCTGCACCATGTCGTCGGGGCTCATGGCCATGTTGTCGCGCAGGTAGTCGAAGCCGAATTCGTTGTTGGTGCCGAAGGTGATGTCGCAGTTATATGCCGCGCGGCGCTCGGGGGTGTTGGGCTGGTGTTTGTCGATGCAGTCAACCGTCGAGCCGTGGAACATGTAGAGCGGGCCCATCCATTCGCTGTCGCGCTTGGAGAGGTAGTCGTTGACTGTAACAACGTGAACGCCGCGGCCCGAGAGCGAGCGGAGGAACACCGGCAGGGTGGCCACGAGGGTTTTACCTTCGCCGGTAGCCATTTCGGCGATTTTGCCGGAGTGGAGCACTATGCCGCCAATGAGCTGCACGTCGTAGTGAACCATGTCCCAGGTGATTTCGTTGCCGCCGGCGAGCCAGTGGTTNTTGTAGATGGCTTTGCCTTCGGGGGTGATGCTTACGAAGTCGCGGCCCTGGGCTGCCAGGTCGCGGTCGAGCTGGGTGGCTTCNACTTCAACGTCGCCCTTGGCAAAGCGGGCTGCGGTTTCGCGCAGGGTTGCGAACACTACGGGCAGATGTTCGTTGAGCTTGTCTTCAATGGCGTCGAGCGACTTCTTTTCGTGGTCGTCGATTTCGTCCCAAATCGGCTGGCGCTGGTCAAAGGGGAGCGATTCGAGCTTTGCGCGGAGTTCGGCAATAGCGGTTTCGTGGGGTTCGACGGCGGCGCGGATGTCGGCTCTCACATCGGAGATTTTTTGGCGCAGCTGGTCGTTGGTCAGGGCCTCCATTTCCGGACGGAGGGCGTTTATTTTCTTGACAACAGGCTGAATTTCGCGCAGGTCGCGCTGCGATTTGTTGCCGAAGATTTTGCTGAGAAAAGCGTTTATATTCATTTTTTGATTATTTTATTCGAGGTTATTTTGCTATGGGCTGGGAATATGAAACCGGGGGTTGAGCCGCTGCATTGGGCGAGCGTATGCGCAGCAGCCTGGCAACCGTGGGCGCTATGCTGCGGGCATCGACCGGCGTCGAGAGCCGGGTGGGTTCAAGCATNCCCGGGGCATAGATGAAAGCCGGGGCTATGGATGCCGAGGCGCGAACGGTTGTGCGCAGCGGATTGTGGGGCTCGGTAACATCGTCGATGAGTATCCAGCCCGGAATAACGTCGATAAACACGTCGGGGGCAGAGGCCACAACAGTGTTTCTGCGCTGCTGGGGCGAGCGCCGCCCTTCGAGAATGTCGTCGAGGGTATAGGCGTTGGCAACTCCGGTCATCTGCATCAGGAATTTTGCGGCATCCTGGCGCAGCTCCTCTATGTCGATGTTTTGCGATTCAATTTGTTTGCGGTTTAGGAAGAAGGCTCCGCGGTCGTAGCCGGTTACCCATTCGCCGTTGCCATGGCGGGCAATCAGATACATGTTGAGCAGCGACAGGGCCTTGCGGGCCGAGAACTCGCCGGTGTTGAGCTGCCATTTAGGGTCGTCGGGCTCGGTCGAGGCGGGCGCCGGGGTGCCGGCAAGCAGAACCATGGTCGGGCCGGCGGCTTCGGCGGCATTGATGAGCCGGGCAATGTCGCGGTCGAGACGCAGATATGCGTCCATCGTCTCCACGCGGTCGCCCGGCAGGCCNGAAACNGTATAGCCAACCGAGAGCATGTCNATTGCGTCGCGGCTGCCGAGGCTCATTGAGCGGATATACTCTTCGGCCATGTTGGTTATTTCGCGGTTGCCGGAAGCCGATGCTTTCAGGTCGCGGAATTTATTCTGGCCGTTNAAGGTGTGGCGGAAGGGNTAGTAGCGTTTCTGCGCGGGCAGGCCGGGNTAGTCGGCCAGGTTGAGCATCGGGCTCCAGCATATAGTGTCGATGCGGGCCGACAGCGGATGAGTGTAGTTGTCGGCATTTATTGCCGCGGGCAGGTCGCGATAGTAGGTNGTGGTGGCCCATTGGCCGTTGGCGTCGTTNATCCAAACGGCGGAATTTCCGGCATGGCCGGCCATCAATATGGCGCGGGGAGCGTCNGGGGCTATGGCGTAAACATAGCCGGCTCCGGCCCCGTCGATGCGCACTTCGTCGGCAATGGTCGACACCCGCAGCGCAGCCGGCGACAGGGTCTCGTCGGTGAAATTGCCGAGTTGCGTGGGGTCGAGCAGCGTTGGCTGCGGGAGTTTGCGCTCGGTGGAGTAGGTTGTGGCGGTGGCTATGCCGTTAACTGCCGGTTCTGCTCCGCTATAGAGCATTGCCAGGGCGCCGGCGCCATCAATGCCGCTGCCATATTCCACCCGGTCGAGCACCAGGCCGTTGGCCATGAGCTTGTTGATGCCGTCGGGGCCGAAATAGCTGCCGAGCAGCTCAAGATATTCGGAGTTTAGGCCGTCAACAACAATGCTCAGCACCAGCTGGGGGCGCTGTTTGGCCGATGGATGTGGTTCAGCCGCCCACCCTTGAATAAAGGTGAGCAGCGTAGCGGCTAAAGCCAATGTGGGCCCAACCGCCAGAAGTGGCTTTTTGGAGCTCTTGGCCATTCGGAGTGCAAAGTTACGAAAATAATCAGTAATTAGCAAGTGGAAATTAGTAATTCAGCCGCAGATTTAGTGCTTGCGCAGATATGAAACGGAGCGGATGATGTCGGCGCCGATGAGGGGCCAGAAGGCGGCGTTCATTCCGCGGCCTAAGGCTGGCGCTAAAATCAGTAATAAGACGAGTGCCAACAGGTTGAGGCCGAAGTAGATGCGACAAACCTTGCCGGCATTCTTGAGCCATGGCAGAATTGCACCGGCAATGCAAAAGGGGTTGAGCCAGAGCAGCAGCAGGTTGGGCGACGTTGCTTCGTGGGAGGAAATGAACACGAGAAAAGTCAAAACCATGCCGCAGAGAAAGGCTGCGGTGAAGTAAACGGTGTCGAACACGCGTGCGCCGCGCCAAAATGTTGCCGCCACGGCCCATATCAGCACGTAGAGCGACACGGCAACCGGCGTCAGCGGCCAGGGGGTCGGGCCGGGCTGTGACGTCTGCTCGCCGTAGGTGCGCGTTTCGCCGACAATGTCGGTTTCCGCTAACTGATTCATCAGTTCCACCGGCGCAAACGTGGCTTCGCGGCGCGAAATCGGTTGGTCGATGCCGCGGCCAAGGGCCAGGTCGATGCCGAACTGATACCAGGGGTACAGCCGGTGATAGCGCGCCATTTCGGCGCGGAAAGTGGTTTGCGCCGTGTCGTCGGACAGGAGTTTGCGGCCCGCGGCGTCTTCAATGAACGCCAGGGGGCGAGTGGCGCAGTTATCTTTAACGTAGTTATAGCGATAGGTCTGGTTTTCGGGGCGCAGATTGTTGGCCACCAATTCGATAATCCGCGCTTCCTGAATCGAGTCAAGGTTCAGCACCTGCTCGACCACCTGGCGCCCTTCGAGCTCATAGCCCTGAATGAAAAACTCGGTGGGGTAGGCCCAACACTGGTAGTCGGTCTGACCCGAAACGAAGCGATAAACGAAGTTGGGCGAGTTGAAGTCAAAAACTCCCCAGTTAACGGTGAGGTCGCGGCCCGCGGGGTCGACGATGCGCAGCCCGCTGTGGCCTTCGAGCTGATAAATGTCGGTGCCGGGCAGGGCGGTGAGCAGGCTCACGGTTGCCGAAGCGTTAAGCCCAATGGCCATCAATGCAATAAGCAGTAAGCGTTTCATGGCCGCAAAGTTACTAAAAATCCGTTAACAAACAAAAAAGCGGGCCGCTCCCGGTCGGGGCGGCCTGCTCGCTAAAATGGGGTAGGGGGAGTTTACTTTTTCAGAACCTTGCGGCAACCGTTGGCGGTGCGCTCAAGGTAGATGCCGCGCTGCGAGGGCACGGTGCGCTGACCGGTAACGGTGAAGTATTCGGCAGGGCCAGTGGCTTCGGCACCGATTTCGGCTATCGAGGCGGGGAGGTCGGCAATGCGGATTTCGTTGCAGTTAACGATGTCGAGGTCGCGCAGGTCAACCATTTCGCCGGCTTCGTGCCAGGGGGTGAGCAGGGCAACGATGCGGATGTTCTTCTCGTTCCAGTTGGCGGGGAGCTGAATCNGGCATTCGTCGGTNGNGGGAGCTGAAGCGCTTTCAACCTTGATGCCGTCAACGCCGTAGCAAGCGTGGCGCAAAACGTTGGGGTGCGAGTAGTTTTTCGATTCAACCACATTGCCCAGGCGGTTAACAATCATCTGCGAGGCCTTTACGCCGTTTTCAACAACCAGCAGGTTCAGGGCCAGGTTGCCGAATATGGCGTCTACTTCGCCGGCCACGGGAGTAATGGTGGTATAGATGGTTGCTATACGCGTTTCAGGGTTATATTCGCCGCTGAGTTCCAGATTGGCAAACGACGGTGTGAATAGGTCGTTTTCAACGATTGACTCAATCATTGTATGGAACATTTTGTTGTCAAACAGATTGAAGTAGTCGTTGAAGTCATATGCAACGGTCGGTTCGCCGGGAAATTGCGTGCGGTTGGTCGAGAAGCAGGGGTAGGTGTAGACGTAGCGGTTGTGGAGTTCCTCGGAAATGTTGCATTCCAGCTCCGACCCGGCGGGATGAACGTTGACGAAGCAAGCCGATTTCTGAGTGTCGGGATAGCTGGTGNACACGTCGTTGATCATTGNCGTGTAGGGTGTTTCCNGGTGGGCNTAGGTTTCAACATAANCCTTTTTGCGGGCTTCGGAATTGGCAAATACCGCANACGAGATTGATTTTTCCTTAACGCCGTNGTCGGGCACCGGTTGGCCCTCGATGGTTTCGAGGAACACGCGGAAGGTGTGGGCGCCCACGCCGCAGCCTGCCGGGTATTTGATCTGGCGGCTCAGGGTGTAGGAGTTGCCCGGTTTCACGGTTTCGGTAACGTCGAGATATTCGGTTTCGAAGTCATCGAAAGCCCAACCTATGCGGAATTTCGAAATCGGGTCGCGGCCGTTGTTGCTGATGTTGGCAAACACCTCGAAGGGCTCGCTGATGTTCNTATACTTNAAGCCGGTGTCGAAGAANCCGAAGTTCATGTTNAACGGCGTCNGGNTCGTNGCGTCNATAATCAGCTGAACGCAGAGGTTGCCGATTTCCGNCAGCNGATAGAGCGAGCCGTTTATCATNGCCATGGCGCCGTTGGTNGTGGCGCCGGCAACGGAGCANATGCCGCCTTTTTCTGAGGCTACCATGTCGGCGGTTTCGGAGTATTCGAAGCCGTAGAAGAACGAATCACCGTTCTTAATGGTAATCGGTTCGGAAAAGGTTACGTTGTTCCAGCCGGTAACGGCATTGACGTTTTTGGAGGTGACGTCGTAAAGATAAGAGCCGTCGACGCGCTTGATGAGCACTTTGGTGCGCGACTGGTCAACGCCGATGGCGAAGCGCATGCCAACAATGGTGCAACTCTCGTAGGGGCCGAGGTCGTCGGCGGTCAAGACGGCTCCGAGGGTATATTTACCCGTTTCGCCGAAATAGGAGTCGCTGTAGTCAATCCGGTTGGTCAGCGTGTGGCCGATGACCGCCTCGTTGGGTTGCAGGCCCATGTCGTCCTGGGCGCGCAGCGCGGGGGCTGCGGCCAGGAGCAGGGAACCGATGAGAGCTATATTTTTCAGGTTCATGGGTTAACGGATTAGTTTGGTAACGTTATTGCCGCGGCGCTGAATGCTCACGCCCGATGCCGGAGCGGCGAGCTTGCGGCCCATCAGGTCGAAATACTCGGCCGTGGCTGCGCTTTCGCATTCAATGCGCTGCAGGCCGGCGGTGGTGAGGGTATAGACGCCGGCTTCGGAGCGGCCGTTGCGGTAAACGGCAACGATTTCAATAGTGTGGTCGCCGGGGCCGAGAGCGGGAATTGTAAATTCGGGCTCGTTGGTTTCGCCGGCCTTTTCGCCGTCGACATAGATTTCGTAGCAAACCACGTTGCCGTAGTCAACGCTCTGGGCCTCGTTTTCGTCGGGACCGACAGCAACGTCGTCGACCTGTGCCAGGAAGGCATCGCGACTGGTGTAGTGTACGGCCAGACGCACTTCCTGGTCAACATACTGGGCCAGGTCGACGCTATATTGCATCCAGTTATCGCTGGCCAGTTCGGGAATTTCGGCCAGTACCTCAAAGTCGGCCGGGTTGGTCGATGCCGAAGTGCTGATGCAGATTTCCATGGATTCCGGATACTGGTTGGTGTAGCCTTTGGCCTTCATGGCGAAGCGGAAGCCGGAGCGGATGGTCAGCGGCGGGGTGATGAGCCACTTGTTGGCCACGGTGCGCTGCGACGAGAAGAAGATTACCGACTTGTCGCCGGTGGGGGCGGCAATCGCCGGGTCGGTGGGGAGCATCGGCGGTTCGGTTTTCCAGGGGTTGAAAATCATCGGGGCTGCGGGTTGCGGATTCGTGGCGTTGCCCGAGCCGGGGAAGGTGATTATGGCGCCGTTGAGCGAAATCGGATATACGGGCATGCCGTCGCCGTCGATGCTGAGCCATTCGCCGAACTTGCCGGTGGCGAAGTCGCGATAGTCTTCAAAGCTGTCGGTGAAGCCGAGGTCGCGGTTCCAGCGCAGCAGGGTGGCGCCCGATTCGTCGGTGTCGGCGGTGATGTTGTAGGGGGTGATGATATTGTCGTTGAGTTCAACGGCAATTACCGTGTCGCCCTTGATATCCAGGTCGCGGACAATGGCGCTGAAAGCACCTTCGGCCACTCCGAGCTGATAGCTGCCAAGCGGCAGTGAGTTCAGGGTAATCTTGTCGTCGGTGGCCGATAGGTTGAGCATCGACGAAGACTCCTTGACCAGCAATTCAAACTGTGCGGCCGAAGCGGGAAGCACCGAGTTGGAGGTTACGTTGAAAATCACTTTTGCATAGCCGTCGGCTGCGATTGTGAGTTCGGTTTCGGCCATGGGGCTTTGCGACGAGGTGTAGCAGGCGCGCACGCCCAGGGTGTGGGTTCCGGCGGCGATGTCGGTCAGATAGACGTTGTAGCCGTCGGTGGTTTCAACCTTTTCGCCGTCGAGATAAACTTCGAAGGTTTCGTAGGGATTGTCGGGCGAGCGGCGGGCGCGGGGTGCGCGCTTTTTGGGCGCTTCCATGCGCTTGAGGCCGTTGCGCGAGCCAACATAAACGTCGTCGACCATCAACATCAGGGCGCCGGTGGTTTGCGGGTTGCCGATGTAGCGGATTGCAAACTTGATGGTCTGACCTTCGTAGGCGGACAGGTCGTAGGTGAAGCGGTCCCAGCTGCTATAGTTCGTGGTTGACTCGAAAGTTCCCTTGTCGATACGCACAAAGTCGGCGGTTTCGGGGTTGTCGAGCTTGGTGGTTACATAAACCATGAACTTCTCTTTGTAGATGTCGGCAGCCTTGGCCAGGAAGGAGAGCACGTTGTCGGTGCCAATGCCGATGGCGGGCGAAATCAGCCAGTCGTCGTTGGCGCGGCCGGTTTCGGTGCGCAGAAAACCTACATACTGGCGGCCACTGCTGGGGCGAAGCGTGGGCATGTCGTACCACCATGTGGGTTCGGCATCGAGCGGGCTCATGATCTGGGCGTACTGCAGGGTGCCGCGGTTGGGATAATAGCCTACGAGCGACGCGGTGGTTTCGCGGTCAACGTCGATGCCGGTCCATTCGCCGAATTCAATGGCAAAGGGAGAGTAGGATTCGAAATCGTCGAAAAACGCCGGAGTTTCGTTGTTCCAGCTGAACAGCACCGAGTTTGAGCCGGTGAAGGGGTCGTGGTCAACCTCGGTGGCGAGGCCGTAGGGGGTGCGGGTCTGTTCGGTGAGGGTTATGGCCACGGTTACGTCTTCGTCATCGTCGCCAACGCTGAAAGCGTGGCTGACCGGCTCGAAGCCGCTGCGGGTCATTTCGAGCAGATGTTCGCCGGGATACACCTTGAGCGAACAGCGGCCTTGGGCATCGAGTTTCAGGGCGCCGTAGCCGACGTTGTAGCCGGTGTGGGTCACCGTAAGCGGTTGTCCGGCCAGGTTGTCGCCCTGGAGTGAGGTAACCTCGACCGTAACCTGCTTATTACGTTGCTGAGCCATGCTGCTCAACGAGAACAGCATGGCTATGGCAACGCAGAATAATAATCTAAACTTATTCATGCGTGAGAGTTAGTGGGGAAGAACAGCCTCTTACTTGCAGATGCTGATGGCTTTGCCATTTTCGGGTTTAACAATGTAGATGCCGCGGGGCAGCGAGGGAATAACTTCGCCGGCAATGCCTTTGGCAACCTTCAGGCCGGAAACGGTGTAGACTTCAACGATTGAGTCGGCAGTGGCAGCGGCTTCGATTTCTTCGATTTGGCTGTTGCTGGCTTCTTCAAAGTTGTGGAGAGTGATGTCGTCGAAGAATGCCATGTTGCTGGGCGAAGTGGTGAAGTGGCGCAGGGCAACGTAAACGTCAGTGCCGGCATATTTGCCGAGTTCAACTTCGTAGTGGAGCCATTTGCCGTAGTCGGCGTAGTCCATTTCGTGGCCGGGCAGAACGGTTTCAAAGTCCTTGGTGTTGGTGTTACCGGTGGTCGAAACGAGCACTTCGATGGAGTTCTTGGGATCGGGCACAATGGTGCCGTTGCAGTCGAGGTTGCGTGCATAGAACTCAAACTTGGAATCGGCGGTTGCTTTGAAGCGTTTGCTGATGAGCCAGTTGTCGGCATTGCTGCTTTCGGGCGATGCGGCAACCAGGGCGTGAACGCCGCTGATGGGGTTCATCATGCCATAGAGGCCCTTACCGTCGTATTCGTCGCTTTCGAGGGTGAATGCGGTCTTGCGGCCGGCGCCGGTGTAGAGAATCCAGCTGGTGGCGTTGAAGGTGTAGTTGTAACCCTTGTCAACGTCGATGGTGGTGAAGAAGTCTTCCCAGTTGTAGTCGAGGTCGTTGGGCTCGAACGAGAAGTAGTAGGTATTCTGGGGCAGAGCTTCGCCGCTTACGGGCAGAGCTACCGACAGGCCGCTTTCGAAGTTTACGGTCAGTTCATCTTCAATTGCCGATTCAGAGGTGAGGGCGTTGAAGGTGATGTCGAAGAGGATTGCGCCGCTGGCAGGGATCTGGTCACCGGCCTTGAGCGAGGTTTCGAAGTTGGGGGTAGCGAAGTCGATAGACTTGATGGTCTGGGCGTTTGAGCCGTGGTTGAACAGGGTGAACTGAACGCCCGAGTTGATCGACTTGTTGTAGTTTACCTTGCCGGCGTTCCAGCCTTTTTTATTGAAGGCGGCTTTGTCGCCCTTGGCTTCTTCGATGGTCAGACGGGCAACCGAGCAACCATTGTCGCGAGTGCTGAAAGAGTAGTGAACCCAGCGGAAGCGTACTTCCTGACCGGCATAGTTCGACAGGTCAATGCGTTCGGAAACCCAATATTTATTGCCATCTTCGTTAGGAGCTTCGGAAATGTGAGACAGAGTTGTCCATTCGCCGTTGGCGTAGATCTGGAACTCGTTGAGCGAAACACCGTTGTTAGGTTCAACGTTGTTCTTCTTAGTCAATCCTGCATAGTCGGTCAACAGGCTTGCTGCGTGGCCGTCACCCCAAACGAAGGTGAATTCCATTGCCTTGTCGGCGGGGAGGATGACGGTTGGAGTGGTTACCGAGTTATATTCGCCGGCATTGAGCCNGGTGGTGAANAGAGGGAAGTANTCGTCGCCGTTGGCNTCGGTGTAGGTCTTAATCTGGTTGATAGACCATTTGCGGGGATATGCGCATACGCTGTCGTCGGAATCCCAGCCGATGGGCAGTGCGCCATTGGTTTCCTTGGCATTGGGGAAATCTTCAACGTAGGGGAATTCCTTGATGGTGGCGTCGGGCTGAGTGGTGAAAATCCAGGTGCTCACGCCGGTTGCGTCACCCTTGGAGTTGTAGGGAACAACTTTCCAACGGTAGCGGGTGTCGTAGCCCATCTGGGGGATAACGATAGAGAGCTGTTTGCCCATGTCGAGGCCGTCCATGAACTCGTTGCAGGCGGCGGTGGTGCCGATATAGAGTTTATAGCCGTCGGCGAACTGAGCGGGAGCCCAGCTGAGCTTAACGTTGAAGGGATAAACGTTTTCGCTCTGAACTGCGGGCGAGGGGTTGGAGGCTACGCCGGGAACGCCGTCGGCGCCCCAAACGTTGGGCAGCAGTACGCAGTCGAGGTAGAAGGTGTAGTGAGGAAGTGCGCCGTTATCGTCGATTTCAACTTCGGGATATTCCCAGCGGATGTAGCTGTTGTCGGTGCCTTCGCCGAGGTCGATTTCAGCGGTGAGGAGCTTGTTGAGGGCATCAGCGCCTTCGTAGGGGCAGGTCCATTTGGTAATCCATTGCTGGCCGCCGTCGTAGCTTACGGATACGGTAACGTCGTATTCGGGCACGTCTTCTTCGTCCATGAACTGAGCGAAGTAGGTAAACATCAGTTTGCCGCCGTCGGTCAGGTCAATGCGGGGCGAGGTGAGCGAGCTCTTGCCGTAGCCGCCGTCGCAGCTCATTGATTTGTCGCCCTCAATAGCGTAGGGAGTAGCACCCCAGCCGTTGGCTTTCCAGCCGGCCGGCGGGTCATAGCCTTCGAAGGTCTCGAGGGTGAAGCCTTCGGGCACGAATTCTTTTTCAGCGGTGANAGCAACTGTGAAGTCGCCGCCGTTGNTGTGGAACACTACGNCGCCGGTGGTGGNAGAGNTGAGCNNTGAGGTGTAGGCCAGGTTGAAGGCTACGCTGTCNTAGCNGCGCAGGTTAACCTTGGCGAGGTTGAGGTTCGACGAAACGCCTTCGGGGAAGTCAACCGAGAGGATTTTCAGACCGTCGAGACCAACGTTGGTCAGGGTGATGGGATCGGAGTAGGTTTTTTCGCCGATGTAAGATTTTTCGAACGATACGCGGTCGATGTCAACGTTGGCTACGGGAGCTTTGGCGGGGGTGAATTTCGATACTTCGATATCGTCGATCCAGAGCGAGTTGCCGAGCTTCTGATACATCTTGAACACGAAAGCGAGTTTAACCTTTTTGCCTTCGAAGGCCGAAAGGTCGATTTTTGCGTTACGCACCGACCAGTCGTCGATGAGGCCGTCGATAACGGTGCCGATAACGCCTGCATTGCGCAGAACNTCNNGGTCCTGGATGGTGAACACCATGGGGGCGTCGTCANCGCTTTGGTCGCCTTCGATTACGCGAACCTGGAAGTCATATTTGGAGTTGTCGCGGTTGTTCATGGGGCTGACGCGGAACGNCACCGACAGCTGATAGGTGCCGTCGAGGTTGATTTCGGGCGACAGGAGCACTTCCTGGCGGGGACCGATGCCGTTTACCTGACTGTCGAGAATCGAGCCGGAAACGTGGGCGCAGCCGGCGCCGGAGATTGTGGGACCGCCTTTGCTTTCGGGGTCGCTGTAGTAGTTACTCCAAACGTATTGCAGGTCGGAAGCGTCGCTTGAATCGAGCGTGGTCCAGCCTTGGCCTACGGTGATGGGGCGGGCATAGGTCTGGTGGTTGCCGGTTTCAAAGTTTTCCGAGAGAATCGTTTGTGCCTGAGTGGTGCCGATAGCCAAGCACACGGCTGCCAGAGACAGAATGATTTTCTTCATGAGTTGAATTATAATAATTGATGGTTAATACTCTTAACTTTTTTAATGGTGGAGGAAGTCCCCCCGGAATTCCGGGGAAACTTCCTCACCTACTTTGCGATAGGGTCGGATGGACGGTTACTTAACGAGTACTTTCTTGCCGTTGATGATGTAAACGCCGTTGGCGGGGTTGAGCGAGCGCATGCCGCGCAGGTTGTAGGCCTTGCCTTCGGTGAATTTAACGGTGATTTCCTTGATCGAGGTGGGAGTCTGGTTCACTGCGAAGGACATGCTGTCGATCTGCTGGTTGGGACGAGCCTGAACGGTTGCATGGAACGCGGGAACTACGTCNGCCTCCTGAGCGTAAGCGCGGATATAGCGTGCGGCATTGGCTTCTTCTTCAGAGAGGTGAACGAATTCAGCGTCGCTGAAGGTGAACTTGCCTTCGCCCGAGGTGGGCTGATAGTTGGCCGAGAAGGTAACGTGCTNGGAAGCTGCGCCGCCTACGGTAGGTTCAGCAACGAGGGTTACGCCTTCGATAACTTCGTCNTTGNTTNCGGTAACGTTAACCAGGAAGGGTTCGCCGGCGGCAACCGNGGNTGCGGNTTCAAAGAAGGTNAGCAGNGAGCCCTNTTCGAGGGTGGTGCCTACCAGGGTGAAGATTTCAGCGTCGGTGCCGAAGATTGCGGCAACCATGTCGGCGTCGATTGCGAAGGGCAGAGCCAGTGCGTGGTAGCCGGGGGTGAGTTCGAGGTTTACGCGAACCTTGGCGTTTTCAGCGGCTGCGATGCCGGTTGCTTCGGGGTGGATGTGAACCACGGGAGCTCCGAGCTTGAAGTTCATGACTACGCTTTCGCCGAAGGTTACGTTTTCAGCGGTAGCTTCGAGGTCGCCTGCCTTAACGAGCACGTTGTAGGTGCGGTTAGCCTGGATTACGTTGATTTCGTAAGCGCCGTCGATGTTGGTGGTGCCTTCGTATTCAACGCCGGAGTTGTCGGTGGCGGTCAGGGTTACGGTTGCGCCTCCAACAGGATCGCCGTTGGGGTCGGTAACGACACCGCTGATGGTCTTGGCTTCAACATCGAGAGCGATGTGGAGAACCGGCAGGTTCTTAGCGCCCCAAGAGCCGGTCATAACGCCCTTAGTGCCGTCGTTCTGGCGGAACCAGCAGTTGCCGGTCCAGGTAGAGAGCTCTGTATATGCTGCAGCTTTCCAATCAGTTGAATAGCCACCGAACATCATAAGTAGCGATTTGCCTTCGGTGTAAACCTCGCCGTTCATGTCGAGGGTGAACAGGTCGATGATATTATTTTGGTTGCCACCGCCGGGCCAGTTGAAAGTGGCTTCGTGGAACACAACGGTCATGTTCGAGGTGTCGTACTTGCTGTTCTGTTCAGGTTTGGCAAGGGTGGTTTCGTCAACCCAAGCGTAGGCAATAACGACTTCTGAAGTGTGGGCGTTGTTGAAATAGCCGCGCAGGGTGATGTTGTTGATAACGTCGCCGCCGTTCAGGCCGAGCTGGTCGGGAGTGTAGAGGGCAACGGTTTCTGCGTTTCTGTAGTTCGACATGAAGGGAACGGTTGAGTATTCCTTGAGTGAGCCAACCTGCTTTTCAGCCGAGAGAACTTCTTCGGNGAANTNAACGTCGGCCNTTNCGGTTTCNACGGATGTAGTCGCNGAACTGCAGTTTAACGGNAACNGGGNAGGTGCCTNNCTTGCTNCTGNGAACGGCANCGTTGATTGCAACNGGAGTTTCGTTGCTCTTGGTCATTGCNGCGATGGCGGGGAGNTCGGTAACCACGGTTTCAATGCCGTTAACNGAAACGATTGCCGAGTAGCTGCCGGCTTCTTCAGCGGCGAAGCCGAAGTTGCGGAGCTGAACGGTTGCGGACGAAGCATTGTTTTGCATGGCGGTTGCGGGAGCGGCGAAACCTGCGATTTCAATGTCGTGAGCAACGTCAACGGGGCTCAGGCCATAGATGTCGTCGATGTAAGCGTTGTTGAGCTCGAAGCCGATGTAGTAGTCGCCNGCTTCGGCAATGGTAGCGCTATAGGTCTTCATGTTGCCGGTCAGAAGGAGTTCTTCATCTTCGGTGACCTTTGAGAGTTCGGCTACGAGGATGCGGCTGTCGGCCGAGCGGAGACCCTGGCGGGTGGTGGAAGCGTAGATTTTGGCTACGGCTTCGCTCCAGTTGTTGTTATATGCGCGGGCGTCAACGCTGATGGTTTCACCGGCTTCGGCGTGGAGCAGCGGGGTGATAAACATGTTGTTGGTGGCCGATGACGAGTAGATTGCGCAGTTGTGGGCAGAGTAGCTGCCGAGGTCGTTGCCGTAGATATTGCTGTCGCGAACGGAACCTGCGGGGAACTCGGTGGTGGCGGTGCCGTTGTCGAACGAGCAGTAGAATTTCGACTGGTCGAGCATGGTGCCGCTAACAGCAAATTCGAAGTCTTCGTAATCGCCGTCAACGTTAACGAAGTTGATAACGATGTTGCCTTCGTAGGTGCCGAGTTCGGTAGCGGAGAACACTATGGGGAAGTCGGCGCGCTCTTTGGACTGNAGGGTTGCGGGAGCGGTGAAGGTGGTAGAGAAGCCTTCGGGCANGCTGACGGAGTTGATAATCAGCGGAGCCTGACCCCAGTTGAAGATTTCGTAGTCAACGGTGAGGTTGGCATCGTTAACTTTGCCGAAGTTGTAGNCCTTANCGCTGNTGGGAGCATTCCATTTGTTGTCGGCGGTGCCTTTGGTTACGAAGCAGAGTACGGGTTCGCACTCAACGGTGAGTTCGCTCGACATTGAGGTCAGAACTGTGCCGTCGGTGAAGTTGAACTGCCAGTAAACGTCGTAAACAACGGTGGATTCAACAACGGGAGTAATCTTGGTGTCGAATTTGGTGGTAGACTTCGAGTTAGCGGTAAAAGTCTTCGAGGGAACGTCGTAGCTAACGATGTTTGANGTCTTTTTGTCCTTNAGGATGAGCTGAACAGTGTAGTCTTCAGCCTTAGCGCCGAGGGCGGGGATGAAGGTTACTTCGCGGCTGATTTCCACGCCGCTCTGNTAGCTGTTGTCGCCGGAAACGGAGGTGAAGTAAATGTCGAAGGGAACTTCAACGCGGGTCAGGCCGACGATGTCGTCGATANATGCGCTCTTGAGGTTGAAGCCGATGTAGTAATCGCCTGCGTTTTCAATGGTTACGCTTGCGGGAATCCAGTCGGAGGAAGATTTGGTGGTGAAAGTTGCAACCGGTTCGCCGAGCTGATTGCGGTCGGTGGTTACATAAACTTCTACAATGCCATTGGTGGAGTAGGAATAGCTCTTGGCGTTGAAGCTGATGGTTTCACCGGCTTCGGCGTGGAGCAGCGGGGTGANGAATTTAGAGGTGCTCGAAGNTGAGCTGGNGGAGCGTACATAAACGNTGTATGCACCATTGCCATNGCTATAGTCGGNGCTGAGGCTGCTTTCAGNAACTGAGCCTTCGGGCCAGGTGATGGAAGATGATTTACCGTCGCCGAAGGTCGCGGTCCAGGTGTTGGCATCGATCATAGAGCCCTGCAGGTTAGCGAGCACTACGGTTTTAACTTCGCCGTTGTTGTCGATATAGGTGGCGGTGAGGGTGCCGGTGTGGGTACCGGTAGCGTNNGCGGGGAAGGTGATGCTGATGGGGAGGGTTCCGTTGCTGNTAACGGTAAGGTCTTCGGGGATAGTTACAACGAAGGGCTCTTCGGCTTTGATTTCAGAGAAAATGAGCGGAGCGGCACCGTTGTTGAAAATCTCGTAGTTTTCGGTTACTGCTTCGGAAACCACGCCGAAGTTAATGGCAACGGGCGAGGAGAATTTCGAAGTGGAGTAGGAACCGGCATTGCGGAACACCATAACGTGTTCCCAAGGTTTATACTGGCTCTGAACGCGCTGGGTGATGGTGCCTTCGAGGTCTTCGCGAACGTCGATTCTTTCCCAAGCGGAAGCCGACGACCAAACTGCCGAAGGAGTAATGTAGGCGGTTACTTCAAAGGGTTCGGAAGTTTCGCCGGGGTTCAGATCCTGGGGCACGGGGGTGGTGCCGTAGGCTGTGGTTACGCCGTTTTTGGTGTGAACAATCGAAACGGAGTAGTTTTCGTCGCCCTGAGTGAGTTTAACGCTGCTGGTGTTGGTAACGGTTACCATGTAGCAGACCTTAACCTTCATGTCGTGGNNGGGGTCCTGAGCCCAGTAGATAGAGCCCGAGGTTTCTTTGCCGTCGGTGCCAACCGAGCAGTGCGATTTGGCNCTTGCAATAACCATCGACTTAACGGGAACAACGTCGGCAATCTGGGCGGTGAAGTCGTCCATGTAGACTTCGCTGGCGTGAAGGCCGATAACGGTGGGTTCTTCGAAATTCAGGGTGATGGTTTCGAAATCGGTGGTGTTGAGCACAACGGGCGAAGCAGAATAGGCGTTATATTTCTTGCCGATGATTTCGCCGCGGGTGTAGTCGTCGTTAATCTTATAGAACTCGATATAGCCGTTGTCGGTATATTGTTTAACCTTGATGGTTACGGTTCCGTAGAGTTTCGGGGTTACCAGAAGGTCGTAGAGCAATACGGGTGAGGTCCAGTTGTCTACGGCTACTGCCTGTTTGTAGACCTGCAGGCATCCGGTGCCGTCAACGCCGCCGGTGGTGTTGTAGCTGTAGGTGACATATTTGCCCTGATTGTCTTCGACAATGTGGCGCCAGCCTTCGGCTACTTTGAAATTCGGGCTGCTGGTAGAGATGGCAGTGTTGAAATCGACTGTGTAGTCGTTTACGGCTTCGGCTTTGGCCGATACCGTAGTAGCCATCATGAGTCCCAGTGCCATCAAAAGGGTAGAGCCTTTTTTCATAAGCGTGGTGATTAGTGAAAAATTTATAACAATTGGTTAGTGAACAAATCTATTGAAGCCGCAAAGATACAAAAAATTATTTAATATTCAATCATTTTGTTGAATTTTTTGCACAAAAACATACAAAATGTTCCCCGAGCGTCGGCCCGGGGAACGTTGCGGAGGATTTTATCAAGTTTTAGTTGATAATCAGGCTTTGAACTTGGTCATTACGTCGGCGGGGGGTAGGCCGGCCTTGAGCTGGTCGCGCATGAAGTCCATGTAGGGGGCCACATGGGCGAAATATCGGCGATAGCCCTCGCAGAGGTAGTTGATCGGCTCGTTGGCGGCGGTGCGGGCAATGCGGTTTTTGGGGCATTCGCCATTGCAGGCAAAGAGCCATTTGCATTCGCGGCACTGCTTCGACAGGGTCAGGCGTTTGGCGGCGCCGAAGCGGCGCTGCTTGTCGGAGGTCATCATTTCGATGAAGGTTTTGTCGCGCAGGTTGCCGAGGTGGTATTCCGGAAATACGAAGTGGTCGCAGCAGTAAACGTTGCCGTCATGTTCCATAACGGCGGCGTGGCCGCACTCCTTGGCCAGAGAGCATACGCCGGGGAGCACTCCGCACCAGTTGGCCAGAGTGGAGTCGAAGAGCTGGATGAAGACCTTGCCTACGTCTTCCTTGACCCAGAGGTCAAACAACCGGCAGAGAAATTCGCCCCACTGCTCGGGGCTCACTGAAAAGTCGGCGAGCTTGCCCGACTCGATGGGCGAGGCTATGTCGTCGTCGGAGGTGAGACGTTCAACTATAGGTGCGAACTGGATGTAGTTGCAGCCGATTGACTTGAAGAAGTTATAGAACTCTTCGGGGTGGTCGGCATTATAGTCGTTGATAACGGCCATTGCGTTCCACTCAACGCCGTGGGCCTGCAGCATGCGTATGGCGCCCATTACCTTGAGAAACGACGGTTTGCCGTCGCGCGAGCGGCGGTATTCGTCGTGAAACTCCTGCGGGCCGTCGATGCTGATGCCTACCAGCCAGTTGTTGTCGCGCAGAAAGCGACACCATTCTTCGGTGAGCATGGTTCCGTTGGTTTGCAGGCAGTTGAGCACGCTGCGGCCGCCGGCATACTTTTTCTGGAGTTCCATGGCCTTTTTATAGAAGGAGAGAGGGCGGAGCAGGGCCTCGCCGCCATGCCAGGTGAAGTTCACCTCGTTGGCGGTCTGGGCCTCGAAGTAGCGCTTGATGTAGAGTTCGAGGGTTTCGTCGCTCATAAAGGGCTTGGCACACGTTTCCTCACCGTAGAAGCGACGTTTGTCGAGGTAGTAGCAGTAGGAACANGCCAGGTTNCAGGCCGAGCCGGCGGGCTTGGCCATNACATAGAGNGGNTTGGAGTCNAANGGGTTGTTCATTCCTTGTTCATNAGCGANTTNACGGCTNCGAATNAGCTGNNCGTCGTGGCCGCGCATAACNTCNGCCGGNTNGTTNTAAACNGTNATGTCGGGGTTGAGCTGGGTGTTTTCCAGAACGTTGCCCTGCATGTCGAGGGTGGTTACCTGCGGTATGCCGAACACGATTTGGGGGTTCACCTGCGTTTCCCACCACACGGCGGTCATGGTGCCGGGCACGGGGGCGCCGACGAGTTTGCCGATGCCGAGGGTTTTGTAGACAAACGGAGTGCCGTGGGCGTCGGAATAGTTGCTTTCGTTAATCAGCATTGCCGACGGTTTTGTCCATTGGGTGAAGGGCTCGGAGCCGATATAGCGTCCGCGCGGATTGAAGCGCACATATTCGCGGCCCGAAAGGAGCTGGGCGATGTCGTTGTGGAGCCAGCCGCCGCCATTCCAGCGGGTGTCGACAACTACGGCGTCGCGGTTGCGATATTTGCCGAGCAGCTGCGAGAACACTTCGCGGAACGAGGGGGAGTCCATGCCCTGGACGTGAACGTAGGCCACGCGGCCGCCGCTGACGCTGTCGACAATCGCCTGGTTGCGTTCAACCCAGCGCTGATAGAGCAGCGAGCTNACGGAGCTNACGGGTTTGACGGTNACGTCTTCGGTTTTGCCGCCTTTGCGTTTAACGGTCAGGCGCACGCGCTNGCCNGANTTGCCTTCGAGCAGGGGGAAGTAGTCGGCNCCNGGTTCGATTTCGGTGCCGTCGATGGCGAGAATAACGTCGCCGGGCTTGATGTTGGCGTGTTTGGCGCTGAGGGGGCCGCGGTTAATCACTTCGGCAACTTTCAGGCCCTTGCCGGTGTAGGCGGGGTCGTAGAATGCGCCCAGAGTGGCGGTTGTGGCCGCTGAACTGTAGGGGTAGTAGCGGCCGCCGGTGTGGGAGGCATTGAGCTCGCCGAGGATTTCGCTGAGCAGTTCGGCAAAGTCGTAGCCATTGTCGATGTGGGGGAGGAAACGGCGGTATTCCTTGCCGTAGAAGTCCCAGTCAACGCCGTGGAGGTTGGGGTCGTAGAACTTGTTCTTGACCTGGTTGTGCATGTGGTCGAACATGTATTCGCGTTCGGCTGCGGGCGAATATTCGCGTTCGGCGGCGAACTCAACGTTTTCCTTGCTGCCGCTCGAAAGGTTAACCTTAGAAATCTGGTAGCCGCCGAGGAACACGTTGTTGCCCTTAGAGTCGGGCACGAGCGAGCTGTAGCCGGCACCCTTGGTCAGAACCTTGGTGTTGCCTTTGCGGATGTCTTTTTCCCAAAGGTCACCACCCGAGAGGTAGTAAAACTTGGTGCCGTCGTTGCTGAGCATATAGTCGCCGTAGTTGCCGGCGCCGTTGGTCAGGCGCACCATGCGGTATTTGGCGTTGGCAAGGTCGAATTCCAGGGGCTCGACTTTTTTCTTTTTGTCTTTGTCCTTGTCGTCGTCCTTATCTTCGTCGTCTTTCTTTTCGTCTTTTTTGCCTTTCTTGGCTTCATCGTCGAGGGCGGCCTCTTCTTCGGTCATGCGGAAGCGGTCGTAGGCCTCGGGGTCGAGGAATATGGCATAGACGTCGCGCTGCGAGCCCCACGAGCCGTGGCTGCGGTAGCCGTTGCGGTCGGTAGACCAGATGACGGCCTTGCCGTCCATTGCCCAGCGGGCGCCGCCGTCGGAGTAGCCGCTTTCGGTGAGGTCAATCACTTCCGAGCCGTCGGCCTTTACGAGGGCGATGTCGGAGTTGTTCCAGCCGCCTACGCCGATGTAGTCGATAAGGAGCCAGCGCGAGTCGGGCGACCACTCGAAGGATATGTCGCCGTCGGTGTAGCTGTAGTTAAACTTGCCGTCGAGTGCGGTTTTTGCTTTTTTGCCGCTTTCGGCGTCAATTACGCGCAAAATCGTGCGGTCTTCGAGGAAGGCGATTTTTTTGCCGTCGGGGGAGTATGCCGGCTGGAATGCGGGCAGCGAGTCGGGCGACGCGTAGAGCAGTTTTTCCTCGATGTTGGTGGCGTAGGTGAAGTTTTTCTCTTTTTTGTCGGCGAGAGTGGCGGTGTAGAGCTGCCAGAGGCNATTGCGCTCTGAGTCGTAGACCNGCGAGCGACCGTCGGGGGCGANGTCGACCGTGCGNTNNTGTTCGGGNGTATTGGTGATTCGNTTGGTGGTTTTNTATTTAACGGAGGTTACGTAAACGTCGCCGCCGTTGATGAAGGCGATTTCCGAGCCGTCGGGGCTTACGGCAATCGACTTGGCGCTATAGTATTGAGTCGACTTTTTCGATTCGGGGCGATAGATGTCGGCAACGATGTTGACGTTGACCTTCTGCGGCTGCGCTCCGGGCGCGGCGGTGTAGATTTCGCCGTTCCAGCTGAAGGCCATTGTGCCGTTGTTGGCAACGGAGAGCGAGCGCACGGGGTGGCGGTCGAAGTTGGTCAGGGCCTTGTCGGTGCCGTCGAGGGTGCGCGAGTGCACGTTCATGGTGCCGTTTTCGTTTTCAGTCAGGTAGTAGAACGACTTGCCGTCGGCGGCCCACACGGGGTTCTGGTTCTGAACGTTGGTGCGGGTCAGCTGCGTGAAGCGGCCGTTGTCGTTGAGCCAGATGTCGGCAGTGCCGCTTGAGTGTTCGTGTTTGCGGAGCACGTCTTCATAGCCCTTTTTGTCCTGAAACAGCATTTTGCCGTCGGCGCTCATGCTGATAGCATTGGCGGGCCACGACATTACCATTTGGGGGCGGCGGGGGATGTTGACGCCCACCTTATATATCTGGGCGGTGAAGGAGCCTTGGGCGGCGTTGACCGCGGGGAGGTCGGCGGTTGAGAAGAGCAGGGTGTCGTTGCCGGCCCANGCGCGCAGGTCTTCGCGGCCNGAGTGGGTGGTTATGCGGCGNGGNGTGCCNCCNNNGGCNGGNATNACGNAGATGTCCATCGAGCCTTCGCGGTCGCTGTTGAAGGCGATTTGCTTGCCGTCGGGGCTCCAGAGGGGGCGGGTGTCGTAAGCCGACGAAGTGGTTAGCTGGCGGGCCTGACCGCCGGCGGCGGGCACTACGAAGATGTCGCCTTTATAGGTGAAGGCAATTTGGCTGCCGTCGGGCGAAATTGCGGTGTTGCGCAACCAAAGGGGCGCTTCGGCTGCTCCTGCGGTCAGGGCAGCCGAAAGGGTGAGCGAAAGAAAGAGTTTTTTCATTAGAATTCCGCGTTNTTCGGGGTTCGGGGNAANGGNATNACGTCGCGAATGTTGGTCATGCCGGTAACGAAGAGCACCAGGCGCTCGAAGCCGAGGCCGAAGCCGGCGTGGGGTACGGTGCCGTATTTGCGGGTGTCGAGATACCACCACATATCTTTCATGGGTATATCGAGTTCTTCGATGCGGGCAAGGAGTTTATCGTAGTCGGCTTCGCGTTCGGAACCGCCGATGATTTCGCCGATCTGGGGGAAGAGGACGTCCATGGCGCGCACGGTTTTGCCGTCGTCGTTGAGCTTCATGTAGAAAGCCTTGATTTCTTTGGGGTAGTCGGTGAGAATTACCGGGCGCTTGAAGTGCTCTTCAACCAGGTAGCGTTCGTGTTCGCTCTGCAGGTCGGTGCCCCATTCAACGGGGAATTCAAATTTCTTGCCGGAATTTTTGAGGATTTCAACGCCTTCGGTGTAGGTGAGGCGCACGAATTCTTCACGAATCGACTCTTCGAGGCGGTTGATGAGGTCTTTGTCGTACATCTGCTGGAGGAATTCCAGGTCGTCGCGACAGTTGTCGAGGGCGTAGCGCACACAATATTTAATAAAGGCCTCGGCAAGGTCCATGTTGTCCTGAATATCGAAGAAGGCAACTTCGGGCTCAATCATCCAAAACTCGGCCAGGTGGCGCGGAGTGTTAGAGTTTTCGGCGCGGAAGGTGGGGCCGAACGTGTAGATTGCGCCCAGGGCGGTGGCGCCGAGCTCGCCTTCGAGCTGGCCGCTGACGGTCAGGGCGGTGGGCTTGCCGAAGAAGTCGGCCGAGTAGTCAACCTTGCCGTCTTCGAGGCGGGGCAGGTTGTTGAGATCCATGGTCGTTACCTGAAACATTGCGCCGGCGCCTTCGCAGTCGGAGGCGGTAATCAGCGGGGTGTTCAGATAGAAGAAGCCGCGTTCCTGAAAGAACTTATGAACGGCGAAGGCCAGGGCCGAGCGCACGCGCAAAACTGCGCCGAAGGTGTTGGTGCGGGGGCGCAGATGGGCTTTTTCGCGCAGGAATTCCAGAGTGTGACCTTTTTTCTGCAGGGGGTATTCGTCGGGGTCGGCAGTGCCGAACACGTGGAAACTGTCGGCCTGAATTTCGCAGCTCTGGCCTTTGCCCTGCGATTCTACCAGGCGGCCGAGAACATGGAGCGACGAGCCGGTAGTGATGGCCTTGAGGTCGGCCTCGGAGAACTTGGCCATGTCGAAAACAATCTGGATATTGCGGATTGTNGAGCCGTCGTTGAGGGCNACGAACTGAACGTGTTTGTTGCCGCGGCGGGTGCGAACCCAGCCCATAACACTGACTTCNTGGCCAATGAGGGCGGGATTGAAAATATCGTTAATTTTAATGCGCTGCATATAATGATTGGTTTTTTAGCAATTCTTTTTTAAGGTGTGGTGTCCTCCCCTTTTTGCGGGGAGGACANTGGAGGTTAGTCGAANGAGCCCATCTTCAGGAAGTTGACTTCTTCCTGAGTGAGGTAGCGCCAGCGGCCGCGGGGCAGGTTCTTTTTGGTGAGGCCTGCGAAGTAAACGCGGTCGAGCTTGGTTACGTGGTAGCCGAGGCTTTCGAAGATGCGGCGCACAATGCGGTTGCGGCCCGAGTGGATTTCGATGCCGGCCTGGTTGCGGTCGGTTTCGGTGGCGTAGGAAATGGCGTCGGCGTGGATGGGACCGTCTTCGAGNTCAATGCCGTCGGCNATGCGCTGCATNTCGTCTTCCTCNATNTCNTTGTCGGTCCANACGTGATAGATTTTTTTCTTCACATANTGCGGNTGGGCCAGCTTGGACGCCTGGTCGCCGTCGTTGGTGTGCAGCAGAACGCCGGTGGTGTTGCGGTCGAGGCGCCCTACGGGGTAGATGCGTTCTTCGCAGGCGTTCTTAACGAGGTCCATAACTGTCAGGCGGCCGTTGGGGTCGTCGGCGGTGGTTACGCAATCTTTGGGCTTGTTGAGCAGCACGTAGCATTTGCGTTCGGTGGTTACCACCTTGTCGTTATACTCAACAACGTCTTTGGGCGTGATTTTGGTGCCGAGTTCGGTTACCACCTGGCCGTTGACCTTGATTTCACCCTTTTGGATGAATTCGTCGGCTTCGCGGCGCGAGCAGATGCCGGAGTTGGCTATGAATTTGTTCAGACGGATTTCGGAGTTGGGATCTACTTCGGGTTCTTCATAGAACACGCGTTTTGGGCGGGGGGTAAAGCTCTTGCCGGGGCGGGGCGCCTGCTGGCGCGGACCCTGGGGCTTGTTGTAGCGGTTGCCGTTATTGTTGTTATTGCGGGGCTTGAAGCCGTTCTGGCGATAGCCGCCTTGCTGCTGGTCGCGGTTGCCGTAGTTGTTGTTGCGCGGGCGCGGCTGGTAGCCACCCTGACGCTCGTAGCCGCCCTGGGGCTGATAGCCGCCTTGCTGCTGGTCACGGTCGCGGTTGTTGTAGCCGTTATTGGGGTTATAGCGCGGGCGATAGCTGCTTTCCTGGCCTTCGCTGCGGTCGTAGTTAGGGCGCTGATAGCCACTTTGGGGGCGTTGATAGCCGTTGTTGTAGTTGTTATTGTTATAACCGTTGTTATAGTTATTGCGCGGGCGCGGCTGGTAGCCGCCGTCCTGCTGCTGATAGTCTCTGCGCTGGTAGCCACCCTGCTGGTCGCGGTTGCCGTAGTTGCCGCCGTTGTAGCGCGGACGCGGGTTGTAGGGTCGCTGCTGGTGGCTGTAGGAGCTACCGTTGTTAGATTCTGAATCGGGGCCGTAAGAAACTTTTTCAAAACGTGAGTCGGCGGATGATGGCCCACCGGCGTTGGTTGAGCCGATGCGCGGGCGTTTCGGACGCTTGTATTCGCCATTAGAACTGTTGTCCATGATGATTTGTTGGCTTAGAAGTTTTTATGAAGTTATGAGTTTCCCGACCTCGCGCCGGGAAGATTAAGATTTTGTCACCGCAAAGTTAAACAAAATTTCGTTACCTTGCAATAGGTCAACAATTTTTTGCGTAGCTTGGTTCAAATATTGCGGGGCGGTCTGGAATCTCTCCGGCCGCCCCGTCTGAAAACTGTTGGTTCGGAATTATTCGGTTACGCCGGCGATTTTTTTGAATTCGTCGAGCGAAACGGTCTTGTCGTCAATGGTGGCCGCGTTGCCGATGGCTTCAAAGAGGTTTGCGTTGGCTACCTGCTGGGCAATGTAGCGGCGGTTGTTTTCGTCCTTGAGCAGGCTTTCGGCGTAGTTTTTGAGAATGGCTTCGTCGAGGTTGGCCATGCCATACTGGGCGAACTGGCGGGCGGCTGCATGGGTGGCGTAGGCCATGAGGTTTTCTTCGGTAACCTTAACGCCGAGTTTTTCGGCAATGCGGCCCGAAAGAATTTCCCATTTCATGTGGGGTTCGCCTTTGGCAAATTCTTCGTCGATGTTTTCGGCGTTGAGGGCTTCGGGATTGCGGCGGATGAGCCATTTTTTCAGGAATTCAACCGGCAGTTCGAAGTTGCCGAAGTCTTTCATAAGAGTTTCGGTAGTGGTCTTTTCAAAGAGCTGGGCCGAGTTGGGAAGAAGCTGTGCGGCGATGCTCTTTTTCAGGGCTTCGTTATATTGTTCTTCGGTGGTGCACTCGGGGCCAAATGCCATTTTGAAGAATTCTTCGTTGTGTTCGGCGGGTTTGAGGCCGGTGATTTCGGTGATTTTCAGCTCAAAGTCGCCCTGAAGGTTGGCGGCTTCGTTGCGGTCAACCGAAAGCATGGCGGCGAGCTCGGCGGTGTTGCCGTCGGCTGCGGTGTAGGGGTTGTAAACAATGGTATCGCCCGGTTTTGCACCTTCAAACTTGTCGGCCTGTTCTTTGTTTTTGAAAGTCCAGGGAGCAACAATTACGTCGGCCTTTTCAACATAGCCTTCTTCTTTACCGAGTTCCTTGATAGAACCTTTGATGAGGGCGCGGTCGGCGTAGACTTCTACGAGCTGCTGGGTGCCGAAGCGGCCGCTGAGGGCTTTGTCTTCGTTTTCAATCATTTCGGGGGTCACCTCGATGCGATAGTAGGGGAGGTGCATGTCCTTGTTGATTTCAACGTTGATTTCGGGAGCGAAACCGAGTTCGTATTCGAAGTTGTAGTCGGTTTGCTTGTCGAGGTCGAGTTCGGTAACGTTAACGGGGAGGGGTTCGCCGAGAATATCGAGTTTATTTTCCTGCAGATAGTCAACAACTGCCTTGTAGACTTCCTGGTTGATAACGTCGGATGTTGCCTGTTTGCGGAAACGTTTTTCAACGATGCTCATGGGCACGGTGCCTTTGCGGAAGCCGGGGATATTGGCGTCTTTGCGGATTTTTTTGAGCTGGTCGGTTACTTTGTCTTTGTAGTCGTTTTCAACAACGCTTACAGTCAGTTTGCCTGTGGTGGCGTTGATTTTGTCGAGTGTAACGTTCATTTCGTTTATTTCTTGAGTTGATAATTTTGCAGTTATGAGCGTACAAAGTTACGAAATCCCGCCCAAATAGCCAAAAAATTTATAATTATTAACTAATATACGATATTCATATATCTCCAGTTTATAAGTTGATGTTGTGTCTGTATGAGGGTTAGGGTATGGAATTTTTGATATATAGTCGTTAAGTAATTGATGGATAATAGGTTATTGCCCCCCCCACCACCGGTTTTGTTTGTTGGATTGTTTGTGTATGCGTCTGATATGCTGTTTGACTTTGCTTGCCACAGTGCAATTATCGAACTAATGATTCTGTATCCTCGGTTACCCAGTGTTTGGATAATAACTGATGTGAATAAACTAAATACCACTAATACTAAGAAGATGAGCAGTGGTGTTTTAAAACTGTAAAAGAAGTCGTGAAACAAATAGGCATAAAAGTAGCTGTGGATCATCCACATAGTCATTGAGTATGTTCCCAGTAGCTTAAGACAACGGTTTATGACATTTGGTAATTTTAAGCAGAGTGTAATGACAATAAATGCAAAAACGTAAGCGCAACCAATGATAGAAGTATGAATCATACACTTCAAGACGATTAATGCTATGAGCATAATTGGAGCAACATATTTCGCAAATCGATGTGTAGAACTCCATGCAGCTATTTTACTCAATATGCCTGTACGTTCAGAGTATATGCCTAAGAGGAAGGAAAATGACAAAGCTATGTATTCCAATGCAATATAAAAGATTCGGTAATGATTAAGGAAATCAACATGGTGAGAAATCCACCATGAAACGCAGATTGCAATAGGGAACCAAATACCCAAAACAATCCATATGTTTTTGCCCTCTATTGATTGAATTATTGGTTTAGCAGACAATGCTAAAAGCACATAAGGCGCGAGGAACCACATCGCCGTATTATACGATGGATCTATTCCCGTTATGTTACCCAAGAATGTTATGAAACTCTTGGGATATTCAAGGGGTTTGACTAAATGACCAATTGGTACAAATACCAGGAGTGTGCACCAAAAAATGAAGAATAGGTGGAACATGCAGCCAAATCGGTTAGTATCTCCACCAGTCCTAATAGTAACAACAAAGATGAAAAAGCCACTTAAAAATAAGAGAATCGCTACGGGCGACATTGCTGAGTCAATCCATGTCGCAAAAGGTATACCTTCTACCGGTGGCAACAAGCAATACAATTGGGCTACTAGTGTAGAGTCGGTAAATAAATGGTGCCACAGCATCATGAGAATTGCTATCCCTTTAATTTGAGTTGTTTGTTCTTTGGTCATGGAGTCTGATATTGCACATTTGTATGTAGTTAAAACGAGTTTTTATAGCTTATAAAATTCTTTGAACCAGGCAACAGTACGGTCTATGCCGGTTTGGAGAGGTGTGTTGGGTTTGAAGCCGGTGGCTTCGCCGAGGGCAGATGAGTCAGCGTAAGTTTGGTAAACATCGCCCGGCTGCATGGGTAGGAAGTTTTTTTTTGCTTCGCGTCCAATTGCTTTTTCTATACAAGCAATATAGTCCATCAGGCGAGTGGGCTGCTGGTTGCCGATGTTATAGATGCGATATGGTGCGGGAGATGTTGCCGGGTCAGGATTGGTTTCGTCCCAGTCGGGATTGCCCTGCGGAATCACGTCCAGAATACGAACAATGCCCTCAACGATGTCATCAATATATGTAAAATCTCGTAGCATATCGCCGTTATTGAATACCTTAATTGCTCGGTTGTGGAGTATGGCATCAATGAAAAGGAATGGTGACATATCAGGACGTCCCCATGGGCCGTAGACTGTAAAGAAGCGCAAGCCGGTGGTCGGGNGGTNATAGAGTTTGGAATATGCGTGCGCCATCNNTTCATNGCTTTTTTTGGTTGNTGCATAGAGGCTCACGGGGTGCGCTATGCTATCTTGTTCCGAGAACGGCACTTTGCCATTCAGACCGTATACACTGGAAGATGAGGCGAAAACTAAGTGTTTAACATCGTTGTGTCTACATCCTTCGAGGATGTTGATGAAACCGTCGATATTGCTTTCTATGTAGGCTTGAGGGTTAGTGATGGAGTAACGAACGCCGGCCTGAGCTCCGAGATTAACCACTGCATCAAAGCATCCGTTTGCGAAAAGCATTTGCAATGCCTGCGTATCTTCCATGTTCATACGAATGAACTCAAACTGCCCATATACCGAAGATTTGGCATATTTATACCAAGCAACATCCTGCTTTGCTATGCCAAGTATGGATAATCTGCCATACTTTAGTTCCGGGTCATAATAATTATTAATGTTATCGAGACCGACAACTTTGTCGCCTCTATCCAATAATCGTTTGCTAACAGCGGAGCCTATAAAACCAGCGGCCCCTGTAACAAGAATTTTCATAAGTTATTTTTATTACTCTGCCGGAGCGTTCTTGTTGATAGAAGGCCCCTGTCTCTTGGTTGATGAAATATTGCCGAACCGTTATCGCTGCCAGCAGTGCGCCATGCTCCGGTATTGCGTTGCCGGGAATGGTAATATTGACTGCAATATGATGGATTCCGAAATTTTATTTGTTTAAGTTTATTTGTTTAAGAGTGTATTAAATAAGTCGATGACCGCAGCCACCGTCTTGTCTCTGTCAAAGAGAGTTCCTCGGAAATATGCTTGTTTGGCATATAGCTTCAACTTCTCTCTATCGCATACTAAATCCATTACGGCCGCAGTTAGGGCCTCCTCGTCGTTAGGTGTAATTATGCCGTATTCGCNGTTACTACCAANAAGCTCTTCCATTCCTGAGCAAAATGTAGTTACCACGGNGGTGCCGNCTATGAGTGATTCGGTAACCGNGGTGNTNAAGCCTTCGTGTAAGGATGAACAAACAAACAAGTCAGCAGCAGCTACGTACTTATATGGGTTTTCGACAAAGCCGTGAATTGACACCATGCTCTCAATGCCGAGTGATGATATTATTTTTCGATAATCAGCTTCCAAAGTCCCTTTGCCCAGTAAGTGCAAGTGTACTTTGATGCCGGCATCGGCTATTCTCCGTGTGATTCGTAGCAGCCGATCGAAAGCTTTAACCTTGGCAAAGCGCCCTACGGAGATGATGTTTAGCACATCAGGTTTGAATAATTTCGTATCTCCAACCGGTTCATTTGCCCTATTTCGAATAACGTCAGTTTCAATAGTGTTATAGATGGTTTGGCTCTTGTCGGCAAGATATGGAAGCAGAGTAATTGTTGATTGGCGAGCCGACTCGGCAACAAATATAGTGCGGTCATAGCTTTGCATAGCTTCGTCGAATTCTTTCTTATTCCTAAACAACCTCGATAGTTGTCCGTCGGTCTCGAACTCATTGTGAATCCAATTCACCAGTTTCGCGCTGCCTCCTTTCGCTCCGGCTGCAATTCTCATCGTAGGAGAGTGGAGAAATGACACAATGATGTCATAGTCATTAGGATTGCCAACTAACTTTCGAAATAAAAACCGGGGCGTAAATAATTTGAACAAATGAACATTTCCGCGAAATACCCTTTTGAATATCCATCGATATTTGATATGATTCAAATCAGAGGGTAAATCTCCCTTAAAAATTGAAATTAATTCGATGTCGAACATACTCTGGGGCAGAGAACGCAATAAATTGATTAAAACGCGTTCNGNNNCGCCTNCNATANTTGTGNGAATGAGAAATAANATTTTAGNTGGTNTCATAAAGTGCTTAATTCCGGCAAGTTGCAAAGGGATTACTTATCTCTGTTATTTGAACTTCCGTTTTCGTAAATAAACATACATGCTTTTGGGTAGCACACATTTTAAAGTATCCAAAAGTGGATATTTTAATGCGCTAATTGGCAGGTTGAAGCGTTGCCACCAAAATAGCTCTTTTTTGATATGGTCAATGCGAAACTTCAGTTTTCGGCGACGTACCGACGACGGAGATTCGTAGTAATCAAATAATATTTCAGTGAGATTTGCACCTCGATATCCTTTATAATATAGTTTGCTCCATAAATCATAATCCTGCCCGCGCCTGTTCAAAGAATTAGTGGAATAATTACCGACATCGGTAAGCGCTGCTTTACGAATCATTACTGTTGGGTGAGCAAAAGCATGAGAAGTAAATACGTCCATTGTTGTAGGTTCGGCCTTACCACTTGAATGCCCCCAAATCCCATTATCATCAAAGAAATTCATGCCGCAACCTACAAATGCGAACTCCGGGTGTTCGAGCAAGAAAGTTATCTGCCTGCTGAATCTGTCCGGGTGAGAAACGTCGTCATCATCCATCCGAGCGATAAATTCTCCGCTTGCAGTTTCAATGCATTTGTTTAGCACTATGTTCAGACCTGAATTAACCTGGTTCTTTNTTAGTCGTATGCGATTGTCTGTNTTCATAAGGCGTTCAANAATNTCTACGGNGTTNTCGACTGAANAGTCGNCACACACCAAGATCTCNANANTCTGATAAGTTTGATTTANAATGNAGNTAATTGCACGTTCAATCCATTTGCTACCGTTATAAGTACCCATGGCAACGGATACCAACGGCTGTTCAGGTCTTGTAGTTGAATGAATACAATGCAGGTTGTCTGTCATAATATATTGTTTCGTAAATAATGACCGGATGGTGTTAGTTAAGCATCTCCACTATCTGTCCGCCGCTCTTTAACTTGTCAAGGTTTATCTCTATGTGGGCAGCAAGACAATCCTTTATGCAGATGCGTAGCCATCTACGCTTTGAACCGCGTATGCTCACCACGTAACCGTCAATTGTTGTGCCGTTTTGGGTGATTCGGACTCGTTTGCCGACTGTTTGGTTGAGTGTCTTGTCGTCAGGAGAGAAGAAGCGCACCTCGGCGTTGCTGCTCACTGCAGCGATGAAGCTATTCATCTCATCGTCGGATATAATGACCGGCTCGAGATATTTTCGCCCTTTTAGAAACATGAGTTCGAAGCCCAGACGCTTACTGGCCAGCGTCCGTATATTGGTGAGACTATCCCTTACGAAAAACATTCCGGTGATGGCTGGTTTGCGGTGAAGAATCTGCTTGTCGCGGACTGTAGAGATACATTCTTTCATCGGCATGAAGAACTCGCAGAAAAGATTTTTTGNAATTTCATAGCCAAATTTCAACTCTGTGCGCTTGCATTTGGTGCCATACGACTCACCCGGGTGGACTTTTTGCTGAAGAGAGCGCATCAGCACCCAGCATAGTTCTTCCCGGGCGGACTTAATCTTTAATTCATTGACATGATGCAGGGGCATAAATTTCAGATTCTCTTTCATCTGGGCAAAATCTCTCTATCCTCCTTGTAAGGGCTGGATGCTAACACACAAGGAGTTACGGCATGGTGCCGAAAAAGTTCGGCCTAAACTGTTACACTGCAAAAACTGCAATTTGAGTTGCACTTCGCTTTTGATTATTCGCTGCAAATATACGCAATAAATTCGGGGATTCCTATNCGNGGNAAGGAAAAGAACGTTAATAATAAACACTTAATAAGCACTTAAGCTACCCGTGAAGATAGCAAAGGGCTCAGTTGAACTTTTGGGAGTTAAAAAATGTTATTACGGTGATATGAATAGGATAATTATGAAAGTTGCGGTGATTGCTGCTCTGGGAGCTGCTGCCGCGTTGACCTCTTGTGACGGTAAGGCCTCGCTGGCCAAGAAAATCGAAGGCGAATGGTCGGGCGCTCCGATGCGCGTTGACCGCAAGCTGGCCGATGAAATGACTATGACGCCGACTTTCAGGTTTGAGCGTCAGGGTTCTGCTACCGGTGGCGAGCTGACAATGTTGGCTCAGGTGTCGGTCATGATGCCTGTGAACGCGCCGATTGATTCAGCCGGAACTTCGGCCGTTTCGGCAACTGCTGCCGGACTGGCTACGGTGCGCGGAACCTGGCGTGCAACCGACGATGACGATATAGATTTGTCGTTTGATATGTCGACCGTTGATATTACCATGGACCCCGACGTTGAGTTCGAGCTGGCAAATATTTGGGCTTCGGCCGACGTGCCCACAACCCGCACGGTTTCAGAGCCTGTTCGCCGCGCATTCGTCAAGCAGATGACCGACGGCTTTAAGGCCACGCTGAGCAAGCTCGACGATATCGACGACATTCGCTTTCAGCAGCCTGAAAATCAAATGACCTGCGAGTTCTTAAAGGGCAAGCAGATTCTTCACCGGAACTGACCGGTCGACGGACGCTTGCGTGCCGGATCGCACGTTAAGCCGATACCCAACTTTTTGAATATTTTGCGATCCACTTCGCCGAGCATTACGGTGGAGTGGATTTGGCAGCCGCGGAGCTCGGGCAATTTTTCGAGTGCGCGGCTGCAGTTTTTGTCGGTGGTTGACAAAACGGAGAGCGCCACGAGCACTTCGTCGGTGTGCAGCCGCGGGTTCTTGGAGCGGAGAAAGTCGGTTTTGGTGTGTTGAATCGGCTCAATCATTTCCTGNGGAATGAGNTTNACCGAGTGGTCNATGCCNGCCAGNTGTTTNGTNGCNTTNANNATCAGNGCTGCCGAGCANCCNANAAGGGCGGAGGTTTCGGCGGTGATGATGGTTCNGTNGGCNAGTTCTATGGCNGACGAAGCGGCGCCGCTGAGTTCGGCNCGCTCGCGGGCGGCAACAGTGGTGCGGCGATATGAGGTGTCGATTTTTGCCTGCTTGAAGAGCAGCGAAATTTTGTTGACCTCGCCTTCGTTGCCTTCGCCGAGGGCCATGCGGTTGAGGGCCTCGTAGTGGCGGCGGATGATTTCCTGGCGCGATGCCTCCTGACACACCTCGTCGTCTTCAATGCAGAAGCCAACCATGTTTACGCCCATGTCGGTGGGCGATTTATAGGGGTTCTCGCCATATATGCCCTCAAAAAGAGCGTTCAACACCGGAAAGATTTCTATGTCGCGGTTGTAGTTGATTGCCGTTTTGCCATAGGCCTCCAGGTGGAACGGGTCAATCATGTTAACGTCGTTGAGGTCGGCGGTGGCAGCCTCGTAGGCTATGTTTACGGGGTGTTTCAGAGGCAGGCTCCAAACCGGGAAGGTTTCAAATTTTGCGTAGCCGGCCTGTTTGCCACGTTTGTGCTCGTTATAGAGCTGGCTCAGACATACGGCCATTTTGCCGCTGCCCGGGCCGGGTGCGGTTACGATTACCAGCGGGCGCTCGGTTTCGATGTAGTCGTTTTTGCCGAAGCCTTCGTCGGAGTCAATAAGNTCNACGTTGGTCGGATAGCCTTCGATGGTGTAGTGATAATAGGTGCGGATTCCGAGGCGTTCGAGTTTGGCGCGGAATGCGTCGGCCGAGGCCTGGCCGTTGTAGTGGGTAATGCAAACGGAGCCAACCTTGAACCCGCGGCCCTCAAAAGCGTCGCGCAGGCGCAGAACATCCATGTCGTAGGTAATGCCCAGGTCCTGGCGCACCTTGTTTTTCTCAATGTCAACGGCAGAGATTACAATAACGATTTCGGCTTTGTCGGTGAGCTGNCTGAGCATGCGCAGTTTGCTGTCGGGNTCNAAGCCCGGAAGCACGCGCGATGCGTGATAGTCATCGAAGAGTTTGCCGCCTAACTCCAGGTAGAGTTTGTTGCCGAATTGAGCTATACGCTCCTTAATGTGTTCTGACTGAATTTTGCAGTACTTTTCGTTATTGAACCCTTTTTTCATTGTATTGAGGTTTTTTTCTTTTCGGTTTTCACTTTCATTATGTCGAAGCCCTTGCCGTAAACGCCGTTTACGTTGCCCTGGGTTACAAGAGCTTCGGGGTCGATGGTCTTGATTATGCGGTAGATGCCTACCGATTCAATTTTTCGGCACATGACAATCAGCATCTTCACCGGTTGCTTGGAGTACCAGCCGGTGGCGTCAACCACCGTGCAGCCGCGTTTGGCGTCTTGGTTGATTGCAGTTGCAATCTGTTCCCATTTCTTGGAGATTATTGTAAACTGCACGGCCTGGCGGTTGGAGTTGATTACGAGGTCACACATATAGCCGGTCGAGAAGGTAGTCATCAGGCCGTAAACAATTTCGGTTAATGAATAGTGGAGCACGAAGTAGGCGGACGACACGATAAANATGTCGCAGAAAATCATTGTNCGTCCGATNGTTACGTTGCTCCGCTTGCTAACCATTGCNGCAATGATGTCNGTGCCNCCCGACGAGCCGTTGTGGATAAACACAACGCCAAGCCCCGAGCCCATCAAAACCGAGCCGAGAATAAGACTCACCAACTTGTCGGGCATAACGTTGAGGCTCAGGCCNATAGGTTGAAAAATGCCGATGAGAATCGACAGGGCCGACATGCCAAACAGGGTGCGGATGGTGAATTGCTTGTCAACTATTCTGAGTGCTATAAGCAGCAACAGCGCGTTGACGGCATACATCGTAACGGCCACCGGGATTACAAACGGAAAGTAGCCCGCCTGGTGGAGCTGCAGAGTAAGGAAATAAACAACCGAGCCCAAGCCGGCCATGCCGCCGATAACTATCTTATGTGGAAGAATAAACGTTGAAAACCCAAAAGAATACATGGCCAAACCCAGAACTATAAACAGATAGTCGCGGGTGGCCATCCAAGTGGTTTTGTTGAAATGTGGCATCGTGTGAATGAATAAATAAACCGAGTGCAAAGTTAAAGAAAAATTCCGAAAGTTTTCGCCCCTCAGGGCATAAAAATTTCATCAAAATTTCCTTACTTTTGCCTCGGTTCACTAACGCTCGGACCGTCAGCGGATGAAGTTGGTCCGGGCGCGTTCTTCGGCTTGGGGTCGGGGGGCGTCTTTCAGGGCGTAAATCAGGCGGGCGAGATTGTGGCCCAGAGTGCGCATGGTTTGCAGGCCTTCAGCGTCTTGCTCGACTTCGCCGGGAATGGCGCCGAAAATGTTGTTCCAATACTGCGAGCTTGGCATTGGCATGTTGTTTATCTCAAAATATTTGTTGAGACGCTCAACCGTGCATACCGAGCCGCCGCGACGGCAAACGCCCACAGCGGCCGCCGGCATATATTGCACCATGCGTCCCAGCGAGTAAAACACGCGGTCGAGCAGTGCGCAAAGCGAGCCATTGGGGCCTGCCCAATATGTGGGAGAACCAACAGCCAGTCCGTCAACGTTGGGCAGACGGTCATATATTTCGGTGTAGACTCCGGTGTTGAAAATGCAAACGCCGGTTTCCCTGCACTTGTTGCAGGCAATACATCCTGGAATCGGCTTGTTTTCTATCCAAAGGATTTCAGTTTCGATGCCGTCGGCATTCAGTGCGCCGGCAACCTCGCTCAGCGCGCGGTAGGTGTTGCCCTCGCGTCTAGGGCTTCCGTTGATAAGCAAAACTTTCATATTCAATAGATAAATTAGTTACACCCTGCAAAGTTACAAAAAAATCCAATAAAAGTGGATTAGATGTTAAGGGCGCGGGCTTTTTCGACCAGGCGTTTGCCCATTTCGAAGCAGTTGCTTTGGTCTATGGGAAATTGTGTTTCGTGCTGATGTTGCTTCTCATCAGGGTCAAAGAAATTCGCATCCATCTTTGAATAATCGGCAAACTGCAGGGTGTTATACGAATTGTATTGNTCGGCATAACCGAGCACGTGTTCAAGATTTCCGCGAGTCATGCCCAGCGNGATGTCGTATCCNCCAACCTTNTAATACTGCTCATCGGAGTTCATNGTGAATATGATTCCTGAAGGAATNATGCGTTTGCCGAGAATCCTTACAAACTTTCCATCCTCAATCTGATATGACGAAAGCGGGTACAGGAATCTCTCAAGAAATGAGCGCACCATACCCGACGGATAGCCGAAGAAATTCGGTGAGCCAATTACTATGACGTCAGCCTCTTGAGCCTTTTCGAGCAAAGGCCGCAGATTATCGCGGATAGCACAGAGGCCATTTGTTTTGCTTCCTTTTCGCTTGCAGGCGAAACATTCAAGGCACCCCTTTATCGGTTCGGCGTANAGTTCAATGTATTCGGTTTCAGCACCTTCCGAGGCTGCTCCTTCAAGTGCTTTCTTTACAAGAGTCGCAGTGTTCCAGTCTTTTCTGGCGCTGCCGTTTATTCCAATTACTTTCATTGTCGTGTTGATTTNGTNTCAAAGTCNAATATTNAACAATCAACCGATAATTATTGNTTTCAAANCGCCCTTGAGCGGCTNGGGCTGATTCAGGTGGCGTGGGAGTGTGGNCACGACGTTGTTTATGCGCGCCTGACCGAGTTCGGCACTGCNTACCTCCTTGCCAACCCTTCGCTCNGAAACCCCATAGNCTGGAAATGGATANCCGCCACCGCCATTGCCTCGATTGCAGCCATTGCC
>WFLX010270390.1_pt1 | contig 42437 bp, 40 predicted proteins | sample 4967041 | NCBI WGS metagenome assembly WFLX01 (sample SAMN12857096, study PRJNA449069) | gut metagenome | isolation source: stool from male and female vole | host: Microtus ochrogaster | place: USA:Florida | collected 2017
AAACGATACNTTGGAGAGTGAAAATTCCGGACGGTGACGGTGCATGTGCGGCATCACCTCGTGCATGTAGGTGGTCGGACTCATGAGAATCCGGTCTATGAGTGCCCGGTTTTTAGGTTTATTCAAGTAATTAGTGATAGTGGCCTCGCTCAACACCATCGGCTCGCCGTACTTGTCGGTGAAATCATCCGGATTAAATAATTCGCCGGATTCGGGGTCGTACACCTCAAGCTCTCCGGTCACAAAGGAGTTATATAGTTCGAGGACGTTGGTGTTCCAAGGCTTGTTAGGAAGGACGGCAATTCCAAGGATCAGACGCTCGGTCTTAAAGTTAACTTTGCGAGCGGACTGATTGCCGAACTTGCCGCTTATCAGACAGGCATATCCGTTGGCCTTGTAGTCGTTCACCTTCTTCCGGAACCGCAGGGTTGAAGCCGGAAGGGTGTGACCGAAACGCTTGCGTAGGGTCTCGATGGCGGTTGCCATCTTTGACCAATCATATTTACCTCCGAAGAGTTTTTGAGCAGTCTTGGCTCGATCATAAAGTTTGATGCAGGTGTTCAGAACCGAGGCGTTGGTCGCATACTCTTTGGCTTTATCCGCCGGGAGTGCCACTCCGCCTTTCTCTTTTGAAAAGAAGAAGGCTGTGGCTAATTGATCCACCTCGTAGTTGCTGATAATCCATCCTTCAAGACGGGCCTGTGCGCCTCCGGGATACGCCTCGTTGACCTTCTCTTTATAGCGGTCGGGGAGGCTGTCAACGGCAATGAGAGCAAAGCTTGCCACCACGCCGAACGACATCCACACGGTTACGGTTTGTCCAATTACGATAATTGGCCTCCGTAACAATGCCTCCGTCGAACAACTCGCGGGTCGATATACAAAGTCTGCCGTTGCAATATTCCATAACTTATCCTCTTTTAGAAAGTAGTCGCTCTTGCTTGGATTTCTGGAATATCAGTCAATTGCACATTGCGATATTGGGCTACCACCTCTCCCTTAAAGAAGATCTCTCCAACGCCAGTGGCTTTATTCAAACTCAATTTCGCGCCATTAGGATAAAGACACCACATAATGTTATCTGATTCATCATGGAAGCACTCGCCCTCTTTGTTTACGGTGTAGGTATGACAGCCGTTCTGTAAAGCGGTGAAACGGATCTTCTTGCACTGAATCGAGTTGCCCTTGTTCTCGTCAAAGGTGAGGGCATTCCGGATGGTGCGCTCCGAGCACTTGAAGATAGCCTTCAGCTTCTCCGTCATCGCCTTGTCTGCATGAATGAATTTTCTCATAATCTCACTTTATTTAATCGGTTATTAATCTTATCAATGGCTTCCTTCAGAGCGAAGTGTCCGGCTACAAGAGCATCGTAGTCCTTCGACTGATCACACTCGTAATCGGTGTGGGTAGCCTCGAACTCGTCGATAAGGATTCCTGTATCACACCAATTCCGGGTCAAGGCCTGCAGTAGCGTCTTGACCCCTGCCTCTACTCTTTTCTCTGATTGTTGATTCATCTTTTTGATTTTTAGTGGGAGGACTCGGACTCGAACCGAGGACGATACAGTCGGATTGATTACCGCCGTTTGTTCTGCCAACTGAACTATCCTCCCGAATTCCCCGGCGTATTTGGCAACGCCGGGGGGTCACATGTTGTGCCTTTCGGCTTTAACCGACTCTCTTGCCGGAGGATTGCCCTCTCGTGGGTCTAACCATTTATTTTGCTGGTCTAAATAATCTCGGCTGACTGTCCCTCAAACCATCGATTAAATTCATTTTCCGGGCAGTAACCGGCAAGCGAGATTAACAAGTTCCATGTTTCTTCGTTTACCCCCTCTTCTTCATCGCTGACGTATGTGTCACGGTGGGAATCATCTTTATATTCTACTTCAACTGTTGCATTGAGTGCATTCTTGAAGTGGCTTAGCCCTTCTTTGGTAAATTTTACTGGCGGACAAACTGCGATTGCATCCTGTCCATCTACAAATACATCGCGGTCATCACCGAGGATGTTAATTGCATGGAGATAGTCTTTTAATGTCGTTCTCATTGTCTCTCTTATTTATTTTATTTCGTTAATAATCGGTTTTACAGAGCATCCGAAGGATGTCACAAGGCGGTACTTCAGTTTCTCGACATAAAAATCGGGGGCTGTGAAGACTATCCCATTCTCCTCATCGTAGCTAAAGGAAGTGCCGTCTAACATCAGCACCATCGCTACTTTGTGCTTGACGCTGTGGGTCTGCCATGTCTTGATTTCGTTCTCACTCATATTCTAAAATTTGTTAATCTCGCGGTTTTTTCGTATCTTTGGCCGCTCGTTCCATCTGGAACACGCTGCAAAGATATAGAATATTTTCTATTTAACAAAATTATAATGAGAATTTTTTCTAATTGTTTTAAATATGTGCGACATATTAGAGCGAATTAAAGAGTTTATAGATTATAAGGGAATTGCTATTGCTTCATTTGAAAAAAGAGTTGGGATGTCTAACGCATCATTTAGTAAGCAGTTAAAAAAAGGAGGAGCTATAGGTACCGATAAATTAGAGAATATTCTATTATCTTTCCCGGATTTATCCCCTCTCTGGTTATTGACTGGCAAGGGAAAGATGTTGAGATTTGAAGAAGAGGAGGATTTTGACGAGCAAAGAAATTACCAGTCCATAGATCGTCAAATTGAGACTCGCCCAAGAATACCTTTTGATGCTGTTGCCGGCTCTCTTTCCGCCGCGGTTAGTTCTGTTTCCAAGTATGATTGCGAGCTTGTTCCTGTTATACCTACTTTCCCCCGCTATGATTTTACCATTGTTACTCGCGGAGACTCAATGTTGCCAGATTTTCACTCGGGAGATGAATTAGCATGCACATTTGTTAAGGAATCCTCCTTTATACAGTGGGGGCGGACTCATGTCCTCGATACTACACAGGGAGTTGTATTAAAAAAGATTTTTGATAGGAAGCATAATATTCTCTGCAGATCTATCAATTCAGATTACCCTGACTTCGAAGTACCAAAAGATGAAATTTACCATATAGCCATCGTAGTCGGCCTCATTCGTCATTTCTAAATTTCAATATATGTTCAGCTTTTTCAAAACGAAAAGGACTATTCCAGCCGAACCCGTTAAATTGTCGCACCAGGAACTAAGAGAAAGAAAATGGGAACGGTTACAGCGGAATAAATTGCGTTGGGGTGTTATTCGCCATTTTGTAATTTATGATGAGTTAATTAATTCATTCTCTCTTTATGATGTAAGGAAGCTCTTGTCTGATCTGAATTCTGTTCAGGGTATTATCGATGCTGTTCCTGATTATGAGCTTAGCGAAATAGACTTTGATGTAATAAATAGATTTGAAAAGTATAAACAAAACATTGGCGAATGCGATATAGACAGCCGCAATACTATTACATATCAGAATTATTTAAATATTAGGGACCTTGATAAGGAAAAGTGTCTCATAATAGTTTATGAAAACTTTGAGTCGTATTGGGATGATGTTTTAAACTCTTATAAACGAAATACAGAAAGAAAGAATAGGTTACAATCACTTATTGACAATTTAAATAAAGACCTTGTGGATCCTTTAACCGATTATGAAAGTGTTCGGTTGAAATTATCCTCTCTTCTGAGAAAGTACAGGAATTGGCTTCGATGTGTTTCATAATAAGACCACAAGCATACCAACCGACACCCATAACACACCCCGAATCGCCCATTTCAGGGGTGTTACACCCTCAAAACAGGTCAAAAAATTAACTAAATGACTGACTAAAGCCTTTTTAATAATGAGTAGATTTGAAAAGTGGTGGTTTTTTCTTCATAGTAAAATGCTAAAATCGGGGGGCTATCTCAAAAAATCAAGACTTTCCCCCCCCCCTTTTTATCTACCCCAAAATACCCCGAATGTGAATATCCACTTTTCTACAAGTGAATATCCACTTTGAATATCCACCTGACTACCCACCCTTAAAAATCAACCATTCGAACACAGAAAAGGAAAGCCAATTGACCCTCCCTATCAAGGCTTAAAAGAATTCCGTTCTGTTGCCGTTCTAACGCTGTTCTTAGCCCATTATACCATCCCATTCATCAGAACCGCCACGACAGGCTGTAAGCAGCGTAGTCTGCTGTATTATTGCGAGTTTCGTCACTATCGTACCTCCACCACTCAACCCGGCACGNCGCANNTAATNATACCCACAACCCACNTCTTCCGGNGTNAGATGNTGNAANATGGCNGCTATNGAGCCGAAAGCNAGNGNTNTNCGCTTCCCNNTCAANTGNACNATGATGCATTTNGTCTNTCTCATACTCTGAAATTTTCNGCAAATATACACAAATAACAGCTATTTGCAACCTTTTAAATAAAATATTTTAGGAAGTAGTCACAAAAAAACGGCACGAAGCCGATGCCATCTACCCATCCCACCTCCTGAACAGATAATGTAAACCCACCCTCCGCGATCAGAAGCCTAACGTAAGCCTCATGTAAACCTTTCGCCCCCGAAATGTAAACCGAAATTCANCCAATGTAAACGCTTCGTTTTTTCCGGCCATCCTCCTCACACATCCCTAACTCACGCTAAATCAAAACATTCCATCAAAAACCGCAGACCTCAACTTCAATCGCTTCGTTTTGTGCCCCATACTTTATAACTTTTTAATCAACTCGTTTATGTTATAAATGCTCTCTCCAATCTCTTTCTGATTGTTATACAAATCAGGTTGAATTTTCATCATCTCAAAATCTTTTATGAAGAGATATCCATTTATATAGAGAGAAGAGTTTATATCAGCCAATGTTTTGACCTCTTTTTCAGTTAGGAAATCAGAATAACTTAATATTTCAAGAATAGAGTTTCTTATCCGAGTTCTATTATACTCAAGGAACTCTCTTATGTTTTTGAAGCCATAAATACCCAGACAATAAGCATCATAGAGGTTCTTATTTTCAAAATCTGTAATGTATCCGTCTCTTGTTTTTGCTACTTCTGTAAAAGGTGGAAGATATATAGCATTCTTAGCACTATTGAGGTCCTGTTTTATTCGATCTATCTTTGTTCGTAAAACTTGCCTCATTTTTCTTTTTTTCGTATAATAAGGTACTATATCGATAAAGACATAAAATATAACAGCAGCTAATATACTATATGAGAGATTTACTATTATATCATTTATGTTATCAGCTTTTTGCCACTCTCCAAATTTCCAAAAGAGATCGAGCTTAATTGTGAGGATAGCATATATGCACGCTAAAACCACTAAAAGAATCATTGTTTTAACTTTGCTCATAAATCATTAGTTAAATTTAAAGGTGATTTTATCAATGCAAAAATACGAAATATATTTCAAGAATGGCGATGATATAATATTCAAAAATGTTCTTATCTGAATGAAAATGAAAGTCGTTGAAGTCTAATCTAACCTCAACGACCTTCAAATTTAGGCTATCGCTTTCATTTCAGTGTGTTATGCATATTTTGCAGTGTTCAGTTCTGTCTCTCTGTGAATATTCCGAGCCAATTATACATACCTATCTGTACATTACCTTTGTTGCTTTTGTTTTTCCTTTGATTATATATAATCTGTCTTTTTGTAATTTACTCAACGCAACGGATTGTTTATCTTGAATCAGTAAATTTCCTAAAACATCATAAATTTCAATAGTTTCTTCGTCGGAAAATATTTCCTTAATTCCTGATGCACCTTCAACTACTACTATCATTTCTGTTGAAAGGCCATCACAGGTAGCGCTAATGATAGTACGACCTTCACTAATGGCACATATAAGACCTGTGTTTGATACTTCTGCGATATCAATATTTTCAGAATGGTAGTAAATATTTTTATTTGGATAATTAGGAGATATAGCTGTGGATAATCGAAATTCTTCGCCAACTTTTAGATTAATAATATCAGAAACACCCTCAAATCTAATAGTTGTTATTGGAAATTCGGATTCAGTGATATTCTTAAATAATCCCCAATAGGGATGAATCCAGTATCGATTCTTACAAGAAGTTGGAACTTGTAATAAAGAATTATTATAAACGTCGGCATCAAAAATATTTTCAAATATATGAGGTGGAATAGGATTTAAGCATTGAATTAAGTCAATCTCTTGATTATATACAAAAGCTGTTTCATCAATAAATTCACAAATACCGTTTATACAAATTGTTTTTAATTTATTGGATGAGAATGCACCTTTCTTTATCTTGGTGGTGCTGATTGGCAATGCTAGCTCTGGTAAATTGCACGAAGAAAATGAAAATTCACCTATAGAATCAATGACGCAATCGTTAAAGAATAATTTAGATAGATTACGGCATCTTGAAAAGAGACAATCTTCTATATAGTGTATCTTGCCACCAAATTCTACTTCCTCTATGGTCTCAATCCCATCAAAAAGAATATTTTCGCCCCATAGATAATAATAATTAAGGACATCGCCATAGCTATCTGTACGTGTATGGTATAATTCTTTGCCCTGCCGCGTATTCTTTATCTGACGATTGATCACAACTTTTTTCAGAGGGCAACCTGCAAATAAATCAAGATGAGGAACCCTATTATAATGGTAGGTCCAATGTACCCCGGTTCTTTCTCTTTCACCACCTCTATCCTCTAATTCATAATTAAATACCAATTGCTTATCGGAAGATTCAAACTCAACATAAGATAAACTTTTACAATCGTAAAATGCTTTATATCCAATTCCTACAATGGAATGAGGAAGTGTGATTTGTGTTATCTTTGAACAACTGTAAAATGCTTCTTCTCTAATTTCTTTAAGAGAATATGGAAACTCAATGGAATTAAGACTATAACAGTATCCAAATGCTCGACGGCCAATTGTCTCCAAAGAAGATGGCAAAATAATAGCATCTAAATACTTACAATTCTCAAAAGTACTTTCTCCAACCTCTATTAGACCCTGAGGTAATATAATGGTTTTTAAATTCTCACATGATTCAAAAGTACCATAGAGGTATTCTATATGTGAAATTGATAAATCTACTGTACATAAATTCTTACAATAACCAAATGCCGCCCCAATATATTTTAATGAATTTTGAGCCACAAAAGAATTTAAAGGACAAAATGTGAATACCTCATCACTAATCGTTTCGACGCCAGTCATACCACTAATAAATTGGAGCCCCGAAGAATAGAAACAGCGACTTCCAATAGCTTTTACTGAAGAAGGGATATATATTTCGGATAGTTTTTCACAATTAAGGAATAGATCATTCGGTAGGAATGACACATTATTTGATATTTCTACTTTATTAACAGGATTGTTGTTAAAACAGCCGTTGTTTAAATCGCGACCGATATAAACGGTTTCAATCTTACACTCATTAAACAAACCGTTATTCCAATTACTTTTCCAGTTTTCTCCAATGGACAGTACTTTTTCAGAATCATTAAAAACTACTTTGTTTAATGATATACAACCATTAAAGGATTTATCACCAATACTTTCTACAGAGGCAGGTATGGTTATAGCCATGAGGGAGACGCAATCTACGAAACATGATTCTCCGATTGTTTGCAAACCGTCATTTAGTTTGATCGTTTTTAAACTTCGTTTTGAATGAAAAGCTTTATCGGAAATCGCCGTTGTGCCAAGTGGCATTAAGAAGTTTTGAATATTATCACAACCATAAAGGAAAAAGGGAGTAATGGTATTATCTTCACATTCCCATGCGTTATTGTCATGCTGATAATAAGGCATACCACCTTCTTTGATAGTGGCATTTTGCAAATCAAGGGTTTTGAGATTTACACACTTGTTGATAGTTAATACATCTGTACCGTTAATTTCTCCACTTATGGTTAATTCTGAAATTTCACCAATAGTAGACAAGTCTATTTGGTTAATCAAATTTCCAGCACTTACAAGTGCAATTTCAAGCTTGGTCCCGTAAGAAACATTTGGAATTATTATGAATAAAGTCAAAATCAAATCTGTTAACCACCTCATTTTGTTTTTCCTTTTGCATCTATGGCTTTAAGATGCTTTTGTATGTGAATGATTGAAAGACCACACAAAGAAAGTGGAGCCAATATTTCCACTTACCTTATTGGGGTGGCCCTAGGATAGCCATAAATACAGATAAGTGAAACGGACTCCACTTTGACTGTATATCAAGTGAGATGATATTACAAGCCAAAGAGAGCATCTTTCACCTTCATCCTGTATTTAATTGGTTGAAATTTCCTAGGTTTCTCCAATAAGAATGAAGCGAAAACGCCTTCTATGTATGTCTGCTTACCCTTAATGGGTTTGCAGTTGCAAAGTTAGCAATTATCTTTGAAAGACATCCTCTATATGTAGCTATTATTTAATAGCTGTATTAAAAATCCAGTAGATAGTATGTTTCTAATAGTTCTTTTTCTCTCAATCCAAGATAGATTTTGGTAACCACACCCAATAAATAACCCCATTCTGTAATCACCACCTTTCGCTATTGTACTGGCTAAATTACTCAAAAAAATTGTATCTACCAAGTATAGGGTACGATTTTAGGGTACAATTTTACAAAACAGGTTAAAAAAGCAACCACTTAGCAATCAGTGAAGTCTGTGCTAAGTGGCTGATTTATATAAATTAAAATAAAAATTATTCTGGGTGTCAGAGTGGGTTAATTATTCCCACTCGATTGTGCTTGGCGGCTTTGAGGAGATGTCGTAGGTTACGCGGTTGACGCCTTTAACGTGGTTGATGATGTCGTTGGACACTTTAGCGAGGAATTCGTAGGGGAGATGTGCCCAGTCGGCTGTCATGGCATCGGTAGAGGTGACAGCTCGCAATGCGACGGCGCGCTCATATGTACGCTCGTCGCCCATGACTCCAACGCTTTGAACAGGGAGGAGTATGACTCCCGCCTGCCATACCTTGTCGTAAAGATCCCNATCGCGAAGTCNCTGGATGAAGATGTGGTCAGCTTCCTGGAGCACCGCAACCTTCTCGGGAGTNATGTCGCCGAGTATGCGCACAGCCAGACCGGGGCCGGGGAAGGGATGTCGCTTGATAAGGTGATCCGGCATGCCGAGCTCGCGACCTACGGCGCGCACCTCGTCCTTAAATAGAAGTCTCAAAGGCTCGCAAAGCTTGAGATTCATCTTTTCGGGCAGGCCGCCGACGTTGTGGTGGCTCTTTATGGTCGTTCCGGTAATCGAAAGCGACTCGATGCAGTCGGGGTAGATAGTGCCTTGGGCAAGCCATTTCACATCCTTGATCTTGTGAGCCTCTTCGTCGAACACGTCGATAAATCCTTTGCCGATGATTTTGCGCTTGCGTTCAGGCTCTGTAACTCCGGCCAGCTCGGCGAAGAATTTGTCGGAAGCATCGACACCGATAACATTAAGGCCAAGACATTCATAATCATGGAGAACGTTTTTAAACTCGTCCTTGCGGAGCATGCCGTGATCCACGAAGATGCAGGTGAGATTTTTGCCGATAGCCTTGTTGAGAAGCACGGCGGCAACCGAAGAGTCGACTCCGCCCGACAGCCCGAGCACAACCTTGTCGTCTCCGAGCTGCTCGCGAAGTGAAGCTACGGTCGATTCGATAAACGATGCCGCGCTCCAGTCCTGCTTCGATCCGCAGATGTCAACAACAAAGTTTTCGAGCAAGCGGGTGCCTATTTCGGTATGATACACTTCGGGGTGGAACTGCACGCCCCATATCTGCTCCTTAACCGACTGGTATGCCGCGATGGCGACCTTGTCGGTAGAGGCGATAGACTTAAAGTCGGGGCCAAGCGAAGTGATAGTGTCGCCGTGGCTCATCCAAACGGTCGACCCCGCTTCGATACCTTTCATCAGAGGGGAGTCGCTGTCGACTTTCGACAGGATAGCGCGGCCATATTCGCGTGAATTGGCAGGCTCGACAGTGCCGCCGTTGGTATAGGCGATGAACTGCGCTCCGTAGCAAATACCAAGCACGGGGAGCTTGCCGCGGAAATCGGCCAGCTCTGTTTTAAACGCTTTTTGGTNGTAAACCGAGAAAGGTGAACCCGAAAGAATCACGCCGATAACCGAGGGGTCGNCTTTGGGGAATTNGNNGTAGGGCACGATTTCGCAGTATGTGTTAAGNTCTCTTACTNTGCGGCCGATGAGCTGTGTNGTCTGAGAGCCGNAATCGAGAATAATTATTTTTTCCTGCATACTATGAATTGTGAATTGATAGCGCGAAGATACGAAAAATTCGTTACAAAAAAGAGTAATCGAGGCCAACAAAGCGCGATTGCCCTTATTGCCATCCCCAGAACTCAATCTCGGAGATCGATAAATCGTCCCATCGGGTGCCGTGGATTATATCGCGGGGCCAAAATGAAAAATTAATAGTGGTTATGTTGTTGTTGGATTCGAGGTCGGGGTCGATTTTGAGTATTTGGGGCGCCGGAGTGTCGGTTACGTCACCGTCATAGAGAAATTCGGTAGCCATTTCGAAGTCGGAGGGATGGGTGTAATCGGCGTTGAAGATATGGTAGGCCGAGGGGCGAGAGTTTTCCACGAATCTCTTCTTGTTTTTGGCATATCCGTTGCGAATAACGATATGAGAGAGTTTCACCGGTCGGGCGAATTTGAATGTAGGCCCGGCGATGCCGCTCATATCCATATTGTCAGGGTCGTCGGAGTGCACCGCCCAGCAGGTAGCGGGGTCGCCGTCGATTAGGTTTTGGGCCACGTAGGTGTTTCCCGCCTCTGGCGGAATGTTGCGGAAGGTTCTTACCGAAGCCACTTTGAGTTTCTTGGGCGGCTGTTGGGCGGGAGTGCGTTTTGATGGTGAGTGGTCGATAGAAGCCGGTGCGGCCTCGGCGGTGTTGGCCGTTAAGTTCGCGTCGTTATCGTTATTGGAGTTGACGACAAGTAAGGTTATGCCAACGGCAACCACTGCGACCGCGGCGCATATAAGCGCGACGGCCAAAGGACTCAATTTGCCTTTTGCTGAAGAGTTGGCCGGGCGTAACGGCTGAGTGTTGTTGCTGCCCGGGTAATCCGATCTGTTTTCCGACATAATATCTGTGTTTAGAAGGTTGATGTCGCAAAGGTAGTAAAAAAATCGGCAACTCGGTTAAGCGTTAAGCTATAATATATAGCCCATTCAAATGTTCCACGGAGTAGGGGCGAAGTTATTTACAAAAGCGAGCACTTATTAACATTTAGCTTTTATTCACTTTTTTATCCCGACGAAATGTAGTTACTTTGCACCCGTGAAAGCGTGGAACGTTTTTTTAGCGGCAATGCCGCTGTCCCTCGCTTGCTCTAACTTATCGTTACAATTTTATGGGTAAAATTATTGCAATCGCAAACCAAAAAGGTGGAGTAGGAAAAACCACCACCACCATAAATCTCGGCGCTTCGCTTGCCAAAGCAGGTAAAAAAGTGCTTATCATAGATGCTGACCCACAGGCCAACTCCACTTCGGGCTACGGTATTGACCCCCGCACGATGAACTCTTCGATCTATGAATGTCTCGTTGACGGCTACCCTGTAGACGGCTCGCAGGTGCCCACTTGCGTTGAAGGTCTCGATCTCATAGGCTCTCGCATAGATCTCGCCGGAGCTGAAATCGAACTCATCAACAAGCCCCACCGCGAACGCGTGCTTTCTGACCTGCTTGCCTCGGTCAAAGACAAATACGATTTCATATTAATCGACTGCTCCCCCTCGCTCGGGCTGATCACGGTAAATGCACTGACCGCAGCCAACTCGGTCATCATACCGGTGCAGGCAGAGTACTTCGCCCTCGAAGGCATCAGCAAGTTGCTCAACACTATCCGCATAATAAAATCGAAGCTCAATCCCTCGCTTGAAATCGAGGGATTCCTGCTCACCATGTACGACGCTCGTCTGCGCCTTGCCAACCAGATATATGAGGAGCTAAAAGGTCACTTCGCCGATATGGTGTTTGACACCGTCATCCCGCGTAATATCCGATTGAGCGAGGCTCCAAGCCATGGCCTTCCGGCCATACTCTACGATCCCGAAAGCCGCGGAGCTACCTCCCATGTGCTTCTCGCAAAGGAAATCATAGCCAAAAACAAGAAGAAAGCGGGTTAATAGCCGATAAAATCGCAGGTAGCGCATCGCTTTAAACGTATTTCGGCCTGTAGTTAACGGCTTTCATGGCTTAAAAGACCCCATCAGTCACCAATTTTTTGATTCGGTTCAAAGTAAATAATAACTCATACAAATGGCAATCAAACGCAATGCTTTAGGCCGCGGCCTCGACTCGCTGATTTCGATGGACGACACGCCCGCGCGCGGTTCATCGGCAATCAACGAAATATCTCTCGACAAAATCTCTCCCAACCCCGCTCAGCCGCGTACCAACTTCGACGAGGAGGCTCTTGAAGATCTCGCGACCTCGATTCGCGAAATAGGCATCATTCAGCCTATTTCATTGCGTAAGGTAGGACCCGACTCCTATCAGATCATTGCCGGAGAGCGTCGCTACCGCGCTGCCATTAAAGCGGGGCTCGAAACGGTCCCTGCCTACATCCGCTCGGCCAACGATACTGAGCTGACTGAGATGGCTCTTATCGAGAACATTCAGCGCGAAGACCTCAACGCTATAGAAATCGCGCTGACGTTCAAAAAACTCATAGAGCAATATGAGCTCACGCAGGAGCGTTTGAGCGAGCGCATCGGCAAGAAGCGCGCCACGATTGCCAATTTCCTGCGTCTTTTGCGTCTCCCCGCTGAGGTGCAGCTCGGCCTTCGCGACAAACGTCTTGACATGGGCCACGCCCGCGCGTTGTTATCTATAGATGAGCCGAAGCTTCAGCTCAAACTCTACAATCAGATAGTGAAGGAGGGACTCTCGGTGCGCAAGGTTGAGGAACTCGCCAAAGCCTATGCCAACGGCGATCTCGACTCCGCAGCGAAGCCAGAGGCGAAAAAGCGAGAGAAAAACAACGATTTCGACATACTGCGTCGCCAGCTTTCGGCAGCGTTTAACTCGCCCGTAAGGTTCTCTTGCGACCGCAATGGCAAAGGTAACATCACCTTCCCGTTCAAAAACCAGGACGAACTTGCCAAATTAATTACTATATTTGACAGGCTAAAAGCCCAAAACCAAGCATAACCGCAGCCACAAACTGTGTTGTCGGTTGCGTAACCAATTAGGTATCACTATCTTCCAAGTAATGAATTCAGTTAAAACGGACTATAATCAGTCAGCCGCCCCGATATGGCAAAAATCGCTCATATCGTTGTTGGCGGTGCTGCTTTTATTCCCTTTTAATGTTTTTTCAGTTTCTTTACGTAAAAATAACATTACGGAGACATCGCTTGAACAGGAGCCTAACGGCGCGACCACGCCAAGGCAACATTCCCCGATACGCCGCGGCGTCAGGCCTGCCTATCCAGGAGCCGAATTGCCCGATTCGATTCAGATAGGGCAGGAGCCCGTGGGCCCCGGAGCAGAGGTGATCGAGGACAGGATTAACGCCACCGGCGATCGAGTGATATTCACCCCTGTCGACACCGTAGCCATAGTAACCGATTCAATAGCGGCATTGAAACTCGGCAACGGCATCGACGATTGGGTTCCGCGCGAATATGATTTCAACCCCGATCCGACTCGCGCCGTTTGGATGGCCGCGCTGTTTCCCGGGCTCGGTCAGCTGTATAACCGACGATACTGGAAATTACCACTCGTCGTTGGTGGTTACCTCGGTCTCGGATACGCTACCAGCTGGAACAACGGTATGCTCAGCGATTATACCAAGGCTTATGCCGATATAATGGACAACGACCCCAACACCAAGTCGTATATGGACTTCTTCCCGCCGACCGTCACCGAGGAGTCGCTCGATAAGACTTGGCTGACCAATGTTTTGCAGTCGCGCAAAAACTATTTTCGCCGCAACCGCGACCTATGTATAATAGGCATGGTGGCGGTTTATCTCGTTGCGATGGTTGACGCTTATGTTGATGCCTCGCTCGCTCATTTCGACATCTCTCCCGATCTCTCGATGGACGTGTATCCGTCGCTTATACAGGACGGGCGCAACCGCCTCCCGTCCCTTGGTCTCCAATGGGCCATAGTGTTTTAAACGCTACCCTTATGTAAATCTCTTAACCAACAACTTAAGACAAGTAATGACGTTCCCCAAAAAACTCCTCTCGGCATTTTGTTTCGCAGCCGCCTCGCTCTCTGCTTTCGCAGCCGACAATATCCTCTCAATACGCGATACCATTAAAGACCCCAACCTCGTTTACCCTGAGAGCTACGAGGCCGACGTGCACAATCTCAGAAAAAACTGGTATTTGCAGAATTACATTCTGCTTGATAAAAAGGTAGATAAGTCGGCCGATGTTGTCACAACCGACGATCAGTATATCGATCGACTGAAAAAGATGCCGACAGCTATCGAAATGCCCTTTAACGAGGTTGTTAAGTCATACATAGAGATGTACACCGGCCGCAAGCGCGGGCTCGTGGAGACAATGCTCGGCATGAGCACATATTATATGCCTATATTCGAGGAAGCCCTTGAGCGCGAAGGTATGCCTCTTGAGCTTAAATATCTCCCGATCGTGGAGTCGGCGCTCAACCCCGATGCCGTAAGCCGCGCCGGCGCTACGGGTCTCTGGCAGTTTATGCTCGCCACTGGCCGCGACATGGGGCTTGAGATCAGCACCCTCGTTGACGAGCGTCGCGATCCCCTACGCTCGTCGGAGGCCGCAGCTCGCTTCCTCAAGCAGCTATACAACATTTATGGCGACTGGAGCCTCGCGATAGCGGCTTACAACTGCGGTCCGGGCAACGTCAATAAGGCTCTTCGCCTCGCCGGCGGCGGCAAAAAGGATTTCTGGGAAATTTATCCCTATCTCCCCAAAGAGACCAAAGGCTACGTTCCGGTGTTTATCGCCGCTAACTATGTGATGAATTATTACGACAAGCATGGCATAAGCCCGGCCTTGGCTCGCCGTCCGATCCTTACCGACACTGTTCACGTCAACGAGCGCATCCATTTCAATCAGATTTCAGAGGTGCTCAACATCCCCGTGTCGGCGCTTCGCACGCTTAACCCCCAGTATCGCCAGGATATAATTCCCGGCAATGTTCACCCCTATGTGCTCATCCTCCCTTCTCATCAGGCGCTCGCGTTTACCGTGAGCCGCGACAGCATTCTTTGCCACGACATGGCTCTGTATGCCCAGCGCTCGACCGTAGAGGTTAACACCGGCAAAAATTCTAAGAAAAAAGGTAAAGAAGAGGTTGTGGAAACTACCTACGATACGCAGATAGCGGCGACTGACGCTACCCCCGCTCAGACCAATACGCAGGATGCGGCAACTAACGACCCCAATCCCTCTCGCCGCAATTACGCTTCGCAGCCTGCTGCCGACGCCAATTCCGATAAGGTTATCTACCATAAAGTTACCAAAGACGACACGTTCGCTTCGCTTGCCCAGCAATATGGAGTCACCGTAGAGTCAATTCAGGAAACCAACGGCATAAAGAATCTTCGCCGAGGTCGCACCGTCAAGATTGTCATCACTTCTGATGTAGCTCCGCAAGATATGGCCTCTGACTCTACAGCCGATCAGGCTCCTCAGCGCAAGACCGACAATGCGCCCACCGTCGAGCTGGCCAGAAAACAGCCTGTCGCGGCTGCCGCCCCCAAAGAGAATAAGCCTGTGGCATCGGCCAATACAACAAAGAAAAATTCGGCTAAGGCTGATAACTCAAAGAATAATAAAAACNGCAAAAACGCGAAGAAAAATAAGAAAGAAANGCNTCAGCNTCAATCGTACCATACAGTNAAATCGGGCGACAACTTCACCTCGATTGCCCGTCGCAACGGAGTCTCGGTGAAAGATATCNAGAAACTGAATCCCGGAGTTAAGGCCGGACGTATTCAGCCAGGTCAGAAAATCCGCGTGAAATAAACGATTGCTATCGTCAGTAATACAATGAAACGGAGGGTGCGCTTAGCATCCTCCGTTTTTATGAGTATGGGTATTTGGGCAAGGACAGTCGAGAGTGAAATAGTGGTGTCCGGCATGACATTCTTCGATGCCGCGGTCAACGATGAGATGCCTGTTGGCCATAGCCGCGATACGGCTCATCTCATGGCTGACGAGAACTATTGTGGTAGTAGGGGCTACCTCCTCGATTATCTCGTAGATGCGCGATTCAAACCGCTTGTCGATATAGCTAAGCGGCTCGTCGAGCAGAAGCACCTGCGGCTTGGCTATCAGGGCGCGTCCGATCAGAGCGCGCTGCAGCTGCCCCCCGGATAGTTGGCTTATCGTGTAGTCGCGGCGCTCGGTTAAACCGACAAGCTGGAGAGTGTCGCCTACCAATTTCTCGCGGTCGTCATCGCTGAGACCTTTCTTTGAAATCAGCCCGAAACTTATGACTTCCTCAACCGTGATCGGAAAGTGACTGTCGATCATGTTTTTCTGCGGCAGATAGCCTATCGAAAGCGGTTTGCCGTCGGGCGACGGATGATATGTGACGCGCCCCGATGTGGGCTTTAGAAGTTTCAGTATTATTCTCAGCAGTGTGGTTTTTCCTCCGCCATTAGGCCCGGTTATAGCGATAAAGTCACCTTTATTTATGTCGAGATTGACATCGCTGAGCACAGTGCGGCCATCCCACTGCATCGAAACGTCGCTCAAAGAAATAAGATTACGCATTATTTGGAAATTATCGCGTTTGTGACGTTGTTTAGCTCACCCTCCCAGTCGGCTGAGAGCGGATTGATTTCGACAGGCGCGATGCCGAGCTGCCGGGCGACGTTTTCGGCCTGCGCAGGGTCGAAATTCTTCTGAATGAATATGGCTTTCACGTTGGAGTCGGATGCTTTCATTATATTTTCACGCAGTCGCTTAGCCGACATATCCTTATTTTCCTCGCCGAGAGTGATTTGACGCAATCCGTAGTCGCGGGCAAAATAGGAGAGCGACGGATGCCATACAAGGAAGCTCGCGCCGCAGGCCGAATCGGCTATGCGGCTGGCGATAGCCTGATCCATAGAATCGAGCCTATGTTGAAGCCGGGCAAGATTGTCGGCGTAATAGACGGCGCGGTCGGGGTCGATTTCAGCGAGCGATCGGCCCATGTTGGCGGCAATGATTTTCAGGTTTTTTACCGACGACCATGTGTGGGGATCTACCGCCTCAGTGTCGTGGGAATGACTCTCATGGGCTNNGGNCGAGTGGGAGTGAGTGCNCTGTATAAGTNTNATTCCCTTGGAANTGTCGTGAANCGTCAGGTTTGGGGCCGAATCGNCGATTTTGGCGGTNAGAGTCTCCTCANAGGGGAGATTGCCTATTTTGAAATAAGCCTGAGCCGAGGCAACACTCTTGAGGTCGCTCACCGAGGTCTCGAATGTTTCGGGATTGGAGTCGGCGCGGAGCAGGGTGACGATATTGATCGAGTCGCCGCCTATAGCTCTGAGTAACTCGGCTTGCGGGGGCAGGCTCACCGCTATCGTGACCTTACCGTTGCTCTGATCAGAATGTGAGCAGGCGGTCAGCGAGAAGGCCGCGGCGGCTATAATGAGCGATTTTATAATGGTCGAGCGTATGTTCATCTGAAATTTTTTTACAAAATTAAAAAAATTCAATAATAATTCATTGAATTTTTTTAATTATCGCTATATTTGCAATGAAAACCGCCAAAACAGGCTTTACTTGCCGTCGATGATAGTAATCGCGCAATTGAGCAGGGAAAAAGCCTGAAAATTTAATAAAATTTTTTATGTCACAATCGCAACTCGACAATCTTGATATTAAGATTCTTAAGATGTTATCCGACAATGCGCGTAAGCCGTTTCTCGAAATAGCTCGCGAATGTGGGGTATCGGGCGCCGCAATCCACCAGCGCATGGCCAAATTGCAGTCAATGGGAGTGATAACCGGATCTGTCACCCAGATCAATCCCAGCATGATCGGCTATGAGACCTGCGCCTTCATGGGCTTCTTCCTGAAAGACCCTTCCACATTCAAGGATGTTATTCACGAGCTTGAGCAAATTCCTGAGGTGGTCGAATGTCATTTCACCACCGGGCAATACGATATTTTCGTCAAGCTTCATGCGCGCAACAACGACCACCTGCTTCATCTCATCCACGAGAAGTTGCAGAATCTCGGCCTTTCGCGCACCGAATCGCTCATCTCTTTCAAAGAAGTATTCAAGCGTCCATTGCCTATATCCCCCGAAAACATTCTTTAAGAGTTAGGNTTCTGCCCGGCNGAAACGCATNTCGCGGATTCCTTCTCTCCCAACAATATTTAATTGATCATAATTATGGTATATACATTCAGAGTAGTTTCAGNTGAAGTNGATAATTNCCGTCGCGAAATAAAAATCGACGCCGACGACTCTTTCCTCGACCTTAAAAACGCTATATGCGACAGCGTCGGGTTTGATAAAAACCAGATTTGCTCATTTTTTCTCTGCGAGGACAATTGGGAGAAAGACAANGAGATCACNCTCNAAGATATGGGCTCGGACTCATCGGAGGATGTTTATCTGATGGAGGACACAATCCTCAGCGATTTCGTGGAGGATGAAGGCCAGCGATTGATGTTCACTTTCGATTATCTGACCGACCGCTCCTTCTTTATCGAGATGAAGTCTATCGAGACCGGCACTAACCTCTCCGAGCCCTTGTGCACTCTCGCGATGGGCAATCCTCCCGCCCAGATGATGGATATAGATGTGTTTGAGGCTAAAGCCAACGCTAAGGCCGCGGCCACTACGCTCGACGATTTCGACGAAGAGTTTTATGGGGAAAACCAGTATAATGAAGACGAATTTGATGTCGAGGGATTCGATGAAATGCGATTCGACGACAAATTCTGATACCTCTCATTAGTCCTAAAAAAATTAAAAGCCTCCGCTATGGAGGCTTTAATTTTTTCACTTAGGTTGCCAGGAGGCTATATAGCGATAGTTGCTCGGTTGGTCGGGTAGCTTCGGGTCGTCGATCACAAATTCGCCATCGATCTTATCGCTTATCGCAGTGAGGTGGAAATGGCAAATGGCTATACCCATGTCGATGTAGCGGAAAGTTAGCTCGGAGGCGTCGGGTTTCGGCTTGGTTGCCGCGTAAAAATGAAAATTGTTGCCTATTTTCACTATACGCCATGGCTGGGTATTGGTTGCAGAGGGGGCGATGCGCACCATTTCGAGAGCGTTGTCGTAGGCGCCGGCGTTCCAAAGCGAGAGAGGAGTGGTGAAGTTTCCGTCGAAAAACAATTCATCCCACGGCTTGCGGGTGTCGGACTTGGCGAATCGGCGCATCACGCGCTCCACCATACGGCGTTTTGTGGCAGTGCCGACAGGGCTGACGGCCGGAAGAATGTAGCCCGCAGGTATTTTCATCGTGCGGGAGAAACGCTTGTAGGAGAACGTCGCGCCGAGCCATACCGTTCCGAGGCCGATCGACGTGATATAGAGGATAAGCTGCTCAAACTCATATCCGGCGGCCAGGAGAGCTATCTGCGAGTCTTCGCACATCAGTCCGAGATAAGTCTTTGCGCCCTTGATAATGCCGTAAGTGCCGAGTTTTTCTCCCGGTTGGAGATTTACTTTGTCGGCCATCGCGATTTTCACCTTATCGATGCCGAAAGGATTGGTTAGATTATCAGCATATTGCCTTATAAGACGCCGTTGCGCGTCGGTCAGCGGCTTCTCCTCGTCGTAAGTGCGCACGCTTGTGCGCTCCTTAATGGTTTCTATTACGTCAAATCCGATATTCATGGTAAAAACGAGCCTCTTATGGAGGCTCGTTGCAAATTAAGTTAAAAAAATACATTCGCGCAACTTTTTAAACATTTTTAAATCGCCCAATCCCTGTCCTAACCTATATCCATTGACTTTAACAATCGTAGTCATAAACGGAATTTTGGGCCTGGTGCGATAGTTACGCTAAAAGTAGCCACTGAAGCCTATGTCTTTTTGTTTGAGGATAGGGGAGGGCTCGGGCATCTCCTCGCCCTTGATCGATTGCCAGATGTCGCGGGCGATTATTTCGGCAAGTACTATGCGGTTGGGATCCCACAGCACCTTGTCCCACTCGATACGCAGGATAATATTGTTGGAAGGGAATTTATGCCGTCTAAAGAACTTCCGCGGATTCGCCACTACATGATACTTCTGATGGTCGCAGTCAAATCCAAGCCTTGACTTTATGTTGGCCGTTAAGTTTTCGTAAAGCTTGGTGTATCGTTTAGAGTCTTTCACCAGCAGGTCCTCTCCGCCCATCTCCTCGTCACCTTTATTTCCTCCGATTTCAAAGTGAATTTGTGTGGGGTATTCAGGCTCCAACTGCCCGCTTGCGGCTAAAACTATTACCGACCAGGCATCCTCGCGCGACAGCAGCATGTTTAAATCGTTAACGAAATCGGCAAGCCCCGGCACGGCATTGATATCATCCTGGCTTAAGAAGGATTTATAGTTGGCTGTATCTCCTAATTCTCTGCTCACAAAATTAAAACCACCAATCGCGGCGAGATAAAACGACCAGTTGCTTATACCCATGTCAATACAGCTCGACGGGGATATGATAGTTATGTTAGAGCCCCGGTCAATCAGGCATCCGTAACTGCGGTTTACGAAAAAATGCTCAACCCCTATGTTGTCGTTGGGATTTTTTCGCATCGGTATGGAGCTGGCGGTGTTGACAAGCCTGAAATGGGGAGCGTTGCCCGATGTCACAGCCTCGACGATATTGTCCATCGTCATCGACAGCTTTGTCTGGAGAGTGACGATCGACAGGTAGGGGGGCAAAACCTGGTAGCCCGACGGACGGTCGAGCTTGCGCTGAAAGGCGGAGCGGAGTTTATCGGCGTTTTCGCGCATCACGTTGCTCTTGTTCCTGTTCTCGATCGCCTCGGTGAACCCGGCTCCGAGTATACCCGCCGGCACAGCCACTATAGCGATACCTAAAATGCCCACGAGGCAAGCTATTATCTTGCCGCCGAACGTAATGGGAGGCGTGTCGGCAAATTGCCCCGGATCCCCGATATATTGTGCGAATGACCATATCACCGACCTGATTCCGTTGTCGTATACCTCAGGCTGCGCATCGTGCTCGTAGACGTAGAGCATTATTGAAAGAATGAAAGTGACAATCACCAGAAATTGCATTGACACTATGAGCTCATTTTTCTTCTCTTTGATCGAGTCGGATAGAAGACTGAAGCTGCTGGCATATCGAGTGAGACGAAACACTCGTATGATGCGCGCCGTGCGCAGGATTCTCATGCCGTTGTAGGTCAGCGGCATGAAATATTGAATGATGAAGGGGTAGGTGGAAATCACGTCGATGAAGCCGTAAAACGTGCAGCAATATCTTATACGCCCTTTTATTCCCTTGTACTTGGGGTTTTGTTCAGGAGCCGCCCATATGCGCAGGCTCACTTCGACGATAAAAAACCACAGTGTGATTTCGTTGATGATGTAAAGTATTCTTTGCATTTGAGCGCCAACCGGTAGAGTAGACGCGAAGATCTCGACTGAGCTGAGTAATATCATGAACACGATTACCCAGTCAACTATGTTATACCATTGTCTTGTTCCCAGATTGTCGTCAAACACCAATCCTAATTTATGACGAAAGGAAAGTAAACGGCTCTTGAATGTCATCGATGTTTATAAAGAAAAAATATTAAAGCTACAACCCATAGCATGACGATAAGAACTATGTCCTCTTTGTTGGGGTTGATAATCGCGTTGTATGTTCCGGCAAATAGCACCAATCCGGCTATCCAGTACCAGCACCCCCGCCGTTGAGCCTGAGGTTTAGGGGTTCTTGCGGATCGGGTGGTATAGGATTGGTATCCTCTGCGGCGAGGTATATTATCCGAGCTATACTGTTTTTGTCGTGGGCGAGATTTGGTGGTAGCCACGCGATAGGGCGTTGACCATTTGTCGCCAAAAACACCGTTGCTGACCCGTTTCGCGGTGTTTCGACCCATTTGTCCCCAGAATGCTTTGAAAAATGTACCCATATCTGCTTACGCTGAAGTATACGTTATTGGCCATAAGATATAAAAAAGATGGATGCGGCGCCTTTGTGCGCCGCTGTCCATCTATGTCTGTTGCAAGACTATTCTTTGCCCGCTGCCGCGAGAGTGATGTCGTTGTTGCTGAGCTTGGTGTCGGCCGCGTTAGCTACCTGCACGCCGATGCCATACATTTCAGTGAGTTTCTTCTCGAAGTTGCCTACTCGGAGATTGCTGCCGAATGTCGCTTCGCCCCCTTTGGCAGAGCCCATGAGCGAGCCGAGGGTGGCATCGTCGTCAGCTTTTGCCTTGCAGGTGGCTGTGGTGTATACTCGGAGAGAGGCTCCGAATGTTTTTTTGAAGTTAGCCTTGAGTGTTTTCACTTTCATTCGGCTATCTATTCTTAGTTCTGCCATAATTGTGGATTTATGAGATTTAAGTGTTGAAAAATGAATTAAAAAATACCGAATTTCTTGATTTTGTATCGGCTCAATCTGTCCATCATCGCTTTGTTGGAGCTGAAGCGTCGCTCTGCCTCCTTGTACATGCGTGAGTGCACGGGTTTCGCTTCTTCCCATTCAAATTCGTTGCTCTTCTTGTTGTAGAGGAATTCTACCACTTCGAGCAACTCTTCGTCGTCTTTAGGAGCGGCGATGTCAGATAATTGGTGATTGCTTATACGGCCGGCGCGCAATTTGTTGATGAGATTCGGGCGATATTTCTTCACGGCATTAGCGAGCTCCATATCCGCCGGAAACCTCATACAAGCCATGTCGCAGGCATCATCGATTTTATGCTCCCAGATAGGCACGATGTCGATGTCGGTCCCGACGGCGATACTCGAAAGCATCCCTTTAACTGACATAAAGGTCGCCATTCTCTGCTGCTCCGCTTCCTGGATCTGCGAAGCGGCGTAAGAGATGAATTGGTTGAGATGCTCCGGGTTGTCGGGGAGAACGAATCGCCTGATTGCTTCCGCTTTCAGCGAATTGATGTTAGACGGGGTTTCGATGAACGCTGCAAGTAATGACCCTACGGCCGCAACCTGTCCAACCCCCGGAATAAGCGCCAGTGCGGCGCTCAATGCCGTTCCGTTGACCACCTTCTCGCCCCCTTTGGCATATTGCTCAAGCATCGCGAATGCTTGCGACAGCGCTACGACCGGGTTCTGATTTTTCAGTCGCTCTACTTCCTTGGCGTTTTGTCTGATTCTAAGTCGCAGGGTGAACTCAAACTCATCGGGATCGATGCCTTCGCGTTGGGCGCGGGCCACGAGCAGCTGAACTTCGCGGTCGTTAAGCTCGCCGTCTTCAATCGCGAGGGTTACCATATTCTCCAATTCAGGGCTCCAGGTCGATGCCGGTTGCTTGGTAAGGCTATTGTTGGCGGGAGCGGGAGCGGGAGTGCACGCGGGCGCGCTTTTTTTTGCGATTGAGCTCCCTACTACATCTACCACATCCGATAAGCCTTCCGGCACGAAATTCTTTATTTTATCAAATACTCCCATTTCTTGATTATAGTATTTCAAATTCTGTACGACGATTTACGTCGGCCATCGGGTTTTCCTTATCTTTAGGCTCGGAGCTTCCTTTGCCGGCTGCTTCGAGACGCGACTGATCGATGCCTTCCTTGTTGACAAGGAAATCTACGGCTGCTTTTGCTCTGTCTTCCGAGAGCTTCTGATTTAAGGTGGCGTCGCCCTCAGCCGAGGTGTGGCCTTCGATGCGAAGACGTAGCTCGGGATTGGCGTTGAGCACTTTGGCCAAGTCGTGGAGAGCGAGCTTCGCGTCGTCGTTGAGGTCGCTCTTCCCTTGCTCAAACTGAGCCGCGTTGAAGCTTGCCTCAATGTCGGCAACCTGCTGGACGTAGACGGTGTCGCGGACTACCACTTCTTTCTCTACGACTACGGTCTGCTTCTCGGCCGGTTTGAATATGAGCCAGGCAAGCGCGCCGAGAATTACTACCGCAAGAAGTATCCAGAGCCATGCGAGACTTTTCTTCTTCTCGGGCACCGGGGGCAGATATCCGTTTAGATATTCGAGGCGGTAGCCTCCCTTTTCGCCCTTCATGGTCTTTTCAAACTCAGCCACGACGATGTCGTAGAGCGAGCCCTGCTCAACCATTCTCTCAAACGACGGCTTTGACCATATCTGTGCCAAAGCTACTTTCGATCCGTCTTGAAGCGTGAGCACTTCATCATCCTTAGCGAAATACAGGCTCGTCTTGTCGTTGTGCTTCACCGCTTCGGCGAGCGGAAGGAAGTTTTCGCTCACCCCTTTGTCGGGACACACCGAGTTGGGAAACGCTTTGCGAAGGTCTTCGAGAGTGGCATGCGGAAACATCAGCAGATATGCGTGGACTATGCCGAGGGCAGTGCGGTTTTGCGCTCTGCCGTATACTCTTATCTTTGATGCCATAGTGATTATTCTTCTGATTCAGATTCAAAAGATACCTCAAGCTCGGGTTCGGTCTTGACGAGGTCGCAGAGCATCAGCACGGCGGCATCCTGATCGATGTCGAGAGCCTCGGCGAGAGCGAGGAGATTGTGCACCTCGTTGTAGGTCAGTACGTTGTCGCAGAGAGCCATCTGCAAGAGAGCTTGAAATACTTCGCCGGTCTCCTCGTCGTTGACTTTGGCCGCGTGTTTTACGGCGAAATCAGTGGCCTTTTCCTCGTCCATGTTTTTAAGCTCTACGAGAGCTGCGGTGACGTTCATGGAGAGCTCCTTCTCGGGGATGCCGAGGGCTTCGGCTATCTCGCTTATTGTGGTGCGTTCCACTTCCGAAAACTCGCCGTCGGCCCAAATGATGGCCGCGAGCACCGATGCTATAGTGATAGTAGGTGTATTCATTGTTTCTTTTTTTTGCGTTTTTAATGGTTAGCGGAAGAGTCGTTTGATACGGTTCACGAGTGAATTCTTCGCCTTGCGGGCCTTAGCCATGCGGGCGGCGATTTCCTTCCCCTCTTTAGTGCGTTTGTCTACTTTGCCCGAAGCCGTTTTTCTAAGCTTGGATGCCTGTTTTTTCGGGGCGCTTGCCTTCGCTTTTGCGGCGCGCGCCTTGACCAGACGCGCCTTGAGCTCTTTATACTCTTTGGTGCGCTTGTCCATCTTGCCAGAGGCGGTTGTCTTTACTGCCATGATGTGGAATTATTAAATTTCTATTATTGTGAGAAAAAACGATTCGTTGTCTATCTTATATCTCCTCCAGTTTACGGTATATTCTCCGTCGAGATGAAAGGGCGTGTGTGTCTTGCCCACTGTAGGCGAGCCGTTCCAGTCCATAATCCCCGGGCCTATGACCGAGCCTTCCGCGGTGCGAAACGGATAGCAGGCCGATGACTGGCGCCCGGGCCGGGTATAGCTCTCGTCATTGGTCAGTAACACGGCCAGGGCTTTTGTCACTTTCGGAAACAGACTTTTGACGATTTCGCCCCTGCGCACATCCTTCCAAAAGTTGTATTTCACAAGATCCTGTGCGCCATGGTTGCGCATGAGTTGCACGTCGGGGAGCCGTTTGCCGAATCGGCAAGTGTCTCTGACGACCCTTTTGGTAGGATATTTCAGCTCTATCGCGCAATATTCCTCCCGCTTGCGCGCCACGATGTCGAGATATAGATTTGAGTCCCAGTCGTAGCCCGCTTCAATGGCCAGCGAGTTGGGTAAATAATACTCAACCATGACCTCGTCGTAATGTCCGCTTTTGAGCAGCCACACGCTTAATTGAAGCTGGAAATCACCTTCGTTGAACATCAGTTCGTTCTGCTGCTCAACGAAGGCGATTATATCATCTTTAAGACGAGATATAAATCGCATCTTTCTGATGCCTGAAGCGGCAATTATTTTGATGCGTTGATAAAATCAACGAGTTTTGAGCCGTTTTGGCGCGTATTGCTCTGTTCATTGATCTCAAAGCCGATGTTGGCGGCGATTTCGCGGAGTGCGCCTAAGGTATTGGCATAGGTGCGATAGGTCTCTATCGTTCCGCTGTCGCGTTTCACTATAGTGTATTCGCCGATTTCGGCCATATTGCCCTCGCCGTATTCCTTAATGAGTTTTGAGCCGAACTGGCGGGTTGTCCAATTGGGGTCGTATTCGAAACCCTTTGCGGTAGCGCATTCGCGAAGAGAGCTTTTTACGTTGTCATAGATTTTACATACGCGGACAGTACCTGAATCCTCTACTGTAATGATGTACTCTCCTGAGATTGCTGATTTCTTTGCCATAATGTTCTGAAGAGCCACAGTCCTCCTCTCTGTGGCGTGGTGGTAATACGAGAAAAGCGTAGGAATCTGTATCTGTTGCCGTCCTACTCTCTGAGGCTTCTCGCATTGCCTATCAATTGTCGGATGGCAACGCAGAAGCCCACGCTCATTTATGTATGAATGATTATCGTATCATTCCTCGCGGAACGATAGCCGACAATATGTATTCCTACATAACCACGGGCATCTACCGTTGCTCTTCCTTGACAATTGATCGAAATTTTGCGAGAATTCCAGAGAGTCAAGTACAAGCGCGGATAAACGCTTTTTTAATATGTCTATGCAATCCCACCCACAGTTTACCCTTTACCGGGCTTCTGCATTGCGGTCTGCGATTGCAAAAGTAATTACTATTTTCTTATTTTGCAACATCTTTCTCTTTTTTTGACTGGCAATTTTCCCTAATGACACAAAAAAAGAGCGACTCTGTGTCGCTCTTTTCCTTAATCTCGATGTCATTATCATTCGCTGATGGGTCGCACGGCGAATGCCTCAAGGCGCGGGTCAGAGGGCAGATTGTGCGTGATGCTGCTGTCGTTGTATTTGAGCACAAGTCCGCCTGCCTCTTTGGTATTGGTGTGAGATGTCCACATCGCAGTCAGTATGCCACCCGCTGCGTCATGCACGGTCTCGTTGCCTGAGGAGCCCGAGCGGTAGCCGAGCGCCGGGAAGAATAGTTTCTCCCCTCCGGTGCTGACCGCGAAGCCTGCCGGATCTGATATGCCTCCCGATTGATTGAAGCTGTAGCTGCCGGTATTGAGGTCGCGTAGGGCCATGAACTCGTTGCCGGGCACCATATATCCGGGCGGGCATGGGTCATACACGGTCTTCACCCTGTGGGTCGAGGTACCGAGATTCCAGTTGTTGGTGTATCTGAATATCGGTTCCCCTGTGCTTACAACCCAGAACACCTGCGGATGAAGCACGCACTGCATATCGAAGTCCGCGCCTATCTTTTCCCCGTCCATCGTAGGGTTGCGGGTGTCGATTTCCGTGATTTCGGTATGGTCGGCGTAATACCATTCCTTGATGCCTGAGATCATCGGGTCTTTGCGCCCCCACTGATAGAAGCTGTAGCAGTCGGGCGTGATGATATGCTTGCCTGTCTGCTTGACGGTGACGGTGACCGAGTTTCCGACACTGCCGTCGGCCGGTTTCTGAGTGAAGCGCACCAGTGCTGAGCTCGACGCGAAATCGGTCTCGTCGCCCCCTACCACGTAGCCCATATTGTAGGGCATTACCTCGAAGTTAATGCCGTTGTAGCTCATCGCCGTCATGTTGTCGCCGGGCACGTAGTCGGTAACCCATAGCTGCCAGCTCCACATTATATTCCCTGAGGCGTCTGTCACGCCTACCACCGCATTGCCCTGGCGTATATATGCGCGGGGAATGTTGAATACTATGCTCTTCCCGTCGGCCGACAGGTGAAGGTCATGTATCATGTTCAAGCGTCCTTCCCACACCAACACTGCCTCTTTCGCGTTGCCGCAACCCTCATTGTCATAGATATAGGGGTGCTTGATGCGGTTGCCGAGATGATTGACGAATGGTGCCGACGAGCGCGTAGGCGCATAAGCCGCAGTGTTATCGGCGCCGTTCTTGATGGCGTTGCCGTAGACGAGAGGTATGCTGTAGATGCCGGGTGCGTTGATTACATAGCTGTTGGCCGTGTTTTCAACCGTTGCCGCTCCTGTTGGGTTTGAGAGATTGTAGGGCGACGACTCTGAGCCTACCTCTGGTTGCTGGCGCAGATAGCGGGTAGGCTCGCTCATCTTTACGAAAGTCGGTTCAACCATCTGGGTCGAGGCGGTGTAGTCGCCGCTGCCGTTCCCGGCTGCGGGCATAGCGCTGATCCACTGAGGCGTGTCGATCACGTTGCCGTCGGCGTCGACATATTCGGCGATCCATGGTATCTCCGTGGTTGTGAGCACGCCGTTGTTCATCGACTCGCGTATGCTCTTCACGGCGAATGTGCCTGTGCCTCCCGTGTAGTTAAACGCGATAGGCGAGTCCACCGTTATCACGAATCGGTCGATCGACGGATTGGCCGAGAGATGATAGGTATAGGTGTTTCCTGCGGTCCAAGCCTGTCCGCTGAGCGAGGCGGTATACTCTATTTCAGAGCCCCCGTAGTCGATAACCATTGTCACTGCGGCGTTATCGCCCAGTTTCTGAGGCAGCAGCATGAACGTGTTGGCAGCGTCGGTGATTTCCGTGCCCGATTCCGCGTACTCCTGCCCCTCTTGCGCAGTCAACTCGGTGTCGACGGTTGCCGTGTAGCTCTCCTCTCCTCCGGTATCGGTCCATGCGCCGTTTTCGAGGTCGAGCGTGCCGTTGGAGAGAAGTCCGGCTATAGTGATGCTCTTTACCTTGCAAGGCACCATTTCCGAGCCTGTAACGAATCTTACCGCCGCAAGGGCGTGGTTAAAAGTCATGTCGCAGGGCGATGCCGACGCGTCGCGGGGGCTGGCCCATAGCAGGTCAGTCTGCTTGGTCACGTCTTCCGGTACCACATACCCGAGCTTTGGCGACTCGGTCGCTTCGGCAGCGGGTAGCGCCGTGATGCCCTCCTCGCTGTCAGCTTCCTGGCGATAGGGCGAATATGCGTTGATATGTAGAGTGCCCTCGCCCGGCCATAGATACTCTTTGCGGGGAGTCCAATTGTTGTCTTTTGTTACCTCCACATTCTCCATGTAGTAACCCCCGCTCCCTGAGCCTGTCGACGCATATGCGCCGAAGTCGCTGATGTTGTCGATCGTGGTGGCCTCAGCGCGCGACATGGCTTTACGGCTCGACGCGGGCTTGTCGATTCCCGCCGTCACCTCCGGTATAAGATACAGCTTCCGCGCGTCGGAGTTGAGTGTCACGGTCGTCAGCGACCCGGCGGTGCCGTTGTCGTTGTCGGTTGCCGCGCGGCTCCACGCTTCTGTGGCTGATACATTGAATCTTATTACCCGGCTCGACGAGAGCGAGTCAAATTCATCGTCGCTACACGACGTCGTTGTCAAGCCTGCCAGTAACGCTGCCGACAGCAGCGGTAATGCCCGGGCTACAGTATGTAATAATCGGGGTTTCGACATGTTATGGAGGGTATTTTGTGACTGCAGGGGGTCGCGGCCCCCTGCAGAACAGAAATATGTTTGTTTTTTAAGTCTTGTTTACTTGGTTGTCATCGGCAGGTCGACGGGAGTGTCTACCCAGTCAACTACGTCGACAGTGAATTTGATCGGGCCGCCGAGTACGGGGTCGCCGGGAACAGGGTCGTGGGGGTCAACATAGCCCGCGCCGTGAGTCAGGTCGAGGGTATAGATGTATTTCTTGCCGGCCTCCCAGTTGGTGTCGATAGGTATTGCGGCCCATTGGCAGTCGCCGTTAGAGGGGAAGGGATATACCTGAACGCCTGTCTCCGTTGTGGTTACGTTAAGTTTAACCGAGAGGTAAGCGCCCTGTGCCGAGTTGGCAGCGTCGGTGTCGGGGCTCCATGCCACGAGCTGCTGAGGAAGCAACATCGCGTTGCCGCCGTCCCCCATTACCGATACCGCGTTCGAGGTGAGCACCTTGGCGTCGGCGTAAGTGTCGGTGTAGATAGCCTTGTCGTTGGCGAGGGTCCAGTTGTTGGTGGTGAAGTCAAACGATCCTTTCGATTTGGGCTCGCCGATTCTTACGCCGCTGATAGCGAATGTGTAGACATCGTTGTCGCTCTTGGCGCGTACTTCGATCTGCACTAATCGGTGGTTGAAAGTCAAAGGCACGCCGGCAGTCTCGTTGGCGCTCTTGGTGCCGGTAGCGTTGGCGGTGACGAAGTCGATCTGGTCGCCCATGGCGGCTGCGGGAGAGAAGTCGGTCATTGTCTTAGCCGTTTCGGTGAGTGTCACATCGCCGCCGGGGTTGGCGGGAGAGTATGCGTAGAATGTGAGCTCTGTGTTGTCGCCGGGCCAGTAATATTCGGTAGCCGAGGTGAAAAATCCGTCGCTACCCTTAGTGAAGTCCATTACCGGGAAGAAGAGCTGATTGCCCATGAAGGCTACGGCATTGATCGAGGTGAGATTTGCGTTAGTTGTTTCGGTGGCTCGCGAATCCATAGCCGCGCGGAAATCTATCGCGCGACCCTGATTGGCGCTTACTGGTTCGTCCTGTGAACATGATGCCAATGCCATTGCGGCGAGAGCTGCCATCATCAGCGGTGCTTTTGTCTTTTTCATAATAGTGCGTTTTTATATAGTAAATATTTTGTATGCGATTTTATGATTTTTGCTTAGTAAATAATTCGTAAGCAATTTTCAGTATTTTAAACATTTTAAAGGCCCGATTAGTTTACCGTCATCGGCAAATTTATATTGATATCGTTCCAGTCGTTCACGTCGGGCCGGAATCCGCTGCCCCCTGTGATAGGTTGGGGCAGATCGAGGCCGCGAACTATTATATGCACGTGCCGCGGGTCGGGGGCGTTCTTTACCTGGTCGGTCACGTCGTAGGTGTGATACCATTTCGTGCCGTCGGTCAGATATACGTACACCGTCATTAAATGCTTCCGCGACGTGGTCGAGCATTCGCCGAAGGTCAGGAATCGGGCTGTCAGCGCTTTCCCCCCGTCGGTCGATTGGAGCACGAATGGCATCGTGACGGCCGTGTCGGTGGCTCGGCGCTTACCTTGCAGATACCCCTCGGCCATGCCCGATATAGTGGCGTCGACCTCCGCTCCGTGGAGATATTCGCTATGTTCTATGTCGAGTATGTCGACCGTGTAGTGGCATACGGCCTCTTCGGGGTAAAATGTTATAATGTGCGTGCCGTTGCGGTCGGCCTGGTTGTCGTCGCTCAGGTCTATATTGTCCTGTCGGTCACTCCATATCATTCCCGGCGTCTTTGCCATGCGCTCATCCTCTGCTCCGGCGGCGCGGGGCACCGACCGCGATAGTATGCTGTTGGCTTCGAGGCTCTCAGCGTTGCGGGTATATACCTCAAATGCCTCCGGGTCGTCAGTGTGTCGCATACCGGCCCAGTCGGCGTTATCGCCGTTTATGCCTATGCCTGTGTAGTGGCCGTAGGGTATGCTTATCTCTCCGCCGGCCGCGTCGGCAAATGTGTAGAGCAGCGCTTCGCCACCGTCGGCGGGGTAGAAGTAGGCCAGCATCGACGTGGGGTTTGCCTCAGGCGCGTTGCGCCAGTCAAAGGCCACATACACTTCGCTGCGGTCGTTCACCTCGAAGTCGAGATCTTTGTGCAGACACGAACTCATCCCTAAGGCCAGCGCGGCCATCGCGGGTATCATGACAATCGCTTTCATAAATTGCCTCCTTTCTTGTGGCTGCGGTTGTAGTTGTCGCATCCTAATAGCCATACTAACGATACTTCAGCCTTCGTGGGCCCGAACCAGTGCATCTTCATTGTCTTTTGCCATACATATTGGTTACCCTTAGGCTCATATTCAAGATACTTGCCTCCCATGTATCCCAAGCCTATCGTGAAGTCGATGTTCAGCCTGCGGCCTACCGGGAGCGAATAGCCGTATTCTATGCCACCCATGTAGTTGCAGCGATTCCAGAGAGCCTTGTGAGGCAGGCCGCCCATATAGCCCTTGCCTCCGAACTCGAAGTCGTAGGTGACGACGCCGAAATAAACGCCCACGTGGTGGCCCGTCAGAGGCTTTTCCGCGGCTTTGCTGCCAAACCATCGGCGCACGTTGATGTCGCCGCCATAGGCGCGCCAGTAGCGGTGGCTGCTGTTCTTGCTCCACCAGCCATACGTCCAGTTGACTCCTACCGACCAGTTTTTCCCTACATAAAATTCGGCTCCTACCGTAGGCAGCGCGAGCGCGTCGTAGAGCATATTCGTCTTAAGGCCCATGTAGAAGGGTGAGCAATGGTCAACTGTGCCGGGCACGTATTCCACAACCTCCTCCGGGATGACATCTATTTCTACCGTGTCCTCCTCGATCGGCTCCACAGGTATTTCAGGCTCGGGCAAAGCGATAGGTCGCGCCGGGGCCTCATACTCTACGAGCAGCTTCGATGCTCTAAGAGCTGGGAACTGATGGGTGTACATATATCGGTAGGGAATACCGCGATGCAGCTCACGGAGCTTCGACAGACCGCGGTCAGATACAGCCGCCGATTCCGTTCCCGCCCCGATAGTCTCGTCGATTACCGACAACACCTCCGTGCGATAAGGCACCTCGGCGTCCTCGGCCACCAGCTTACGCAGACCCTGCCAGTCGCGGCCTAAAAACACGAAAGTCGCCACCGAGTCAGGCATAGCCTCCCGTTGCGATATGTAATCGAAAATGCCCGCGGCGCGTCGGCGCGAAAGCCGTTCGTTGATAGAGACGCTGCCCTCAGGCGAAGCCCCGCCTACGACGCGCACGCTGCGCAGCACGTATCCCGAGTCGGGATCATTATATCGGTGCATGAAATCGGTGATGCGGTCAAGCTCAGCCTTATTCCCCGGCATCGCCAGCGATACCCCTGAGTGTGACTGAGTGAAATGTATCGTAGCCGAGTCGCTTACGAGCGGTTGTTGCGCATGAGCTCCATAGGCCGTAGCCAGCAGCGCCGCTGCGGCGAGCAAGCCCCTGAGCCCCTTCCCGACAGCATATCGGAGTCGATTGAAAATCATGCGTCCCGATCGGCGTGTCAGCGGCTGGCTCCAAGAGTCTGCTTCTCGACCGGCGGCAGAGATAAAATCGAGTATAGAAAATCCGGCGGGTTGCATAATAATCATTCTTTAGCAAGTAGCTGTAGTTAAATAAATAGGAAAAAACGACAACCCGACCAATCCATATCCGATCGAGTCATTAATCATAAGAATTAACATCCGCCCCCGCCAAAAAGTTCCCCGCCCCTCCTTAAAACCACCGTCCCCCCTTCAGCCCAAACATAGAACAGCAGTTCCGCTCCACGTAGCATCCTCCCGACCTACAAAGAGCGACGAGGCGTTGAGTCTCCAAACTGTAGGTCTGCTCCACGGAGCAGCCTTCTGATTCTCAGTTAAATAAGTATCGCGCAGGCGAAGCAATGCACTCCATGTTCAATCCATGAAATTCCATGGGTTTTAATCCGAGAGTTTCATATGAGAGAATAGCAATCTAAACCATATTATCCTGCTATGCACAAAACCTTATTTAAATATTGAATTCTCATACTTCTCCATGTCCATGCCAGTTTGAATTCCTAATGCAATGTGCAGGAAGAAACTCATTTGTGTCTGGGTAAGAGGTATTTGCACACCTGTTCTATCTTTATAAATCATTTGTGTCGGAAGCATGGTGTTCTGATTAAACTGTAATTTTATGTTTCCCTCAGAATCAAATAAAATAAAGTTATAATTGTAAATGTAAGATTCATTCACATCATATAAATACAAAATTGGTGAAGAGTGTGTGTATTCAAAGATCGAGGATATGGGAAGATAATCCTTTGTAATATTTACTGAGTCATATACTTTAAAATTCCCTGTTATTTTATAACCTGCTGTCGACTCACCATTATTTTTGACATTGACAATAGAATAAAAGCTTGGTTCTTCCAAAATAAACACATGACTATTGCCAAAAGAAAAACAGCACCATGCTTTTCCTTCCTGGTGTATACCACATATCTCGGTAATGTTCAGTACAGTCTGTCTGTAAATTAAATATCTCTCTTGTAAATCTTCAGGATTTGGGGTTATAATATCTTGGATATCAATTCGATTATCAGAAACATTTATCCTGCGTTTCGCAATACACGAATTCACAGTCAAAAGCACTAATAATATGTATACAATTCGTCTCATCAGTGCGAATCCATGGGTGTCATACTACTTCGTCACTCATCACTGATACCTATAACATATTTATAGGTTTATAGGCGAAGGAGCTTCGGGGCGAGGATGAAATAGCCGAACGAGATGCCGACGCCCCAGCGATCGCCGGGACAGGTCTGGTAGGAGCCATAGACGCTCAGGTTGGCAAACGGAAGCTTGAGCGTGGCCGACAGCTCTCCCAAGAATGCAGCCTTAGAGAACCAGTCGCCATATTTCGCGCCTCCGTCGGCCGTGGCGACAATCGGACGAATGGGGAGGAATCCGTTGAGCGACGCGCGCATCTCAAAGCGGTCGCTGAATTTATATACAGGTATTGCTGAGAGAGTTACGAACGAATTAGCGCGGAAGCGAGAGTTGAAGAAATTGTAGGACGAAGGAGTCGGCTGAAACGAATAAGCCTCTACGACAGCCGCATTGTAGTTGTCGACGAGTTTGCGGGTGGAGGCGAGCACGGTCGACTCATAGCCCATAGAAAAATGATTGCCGATCGGGTAGTAGTCGCGGATATTGAATTCCACCTGTCCCCAGCTTTGGCTGTCAGACACGTCGCCGCTCAGCGACCGCACCATGACCGCGCCGGGTGTAAACGCATAATGGCTGATAATGCCCTGAGCCATAGCCGCGATGCGTCGTCCGGATGTTGGGAGCTGATCGTTGTCGAGCGTATTGTTTTCCCATCGTGCCATGAGTTGGCCAAGGTGGCGGTGACTGCGGTTGCGCTCTGTTGAGGACTCCAGTATCGACTCGTCGTTGTTGTAAAACTTGTCTCTTAGATAGCCGTAGGCCACGCCGAAATCAATCATCGACCTGCGCCCTGTCGCGATAGAGTATTTCAACCGTGTAAACGCCTCAAGATGAGTAATAAAGGCCGGAGAATCATCCTCGTAGAAAAGCTTGTCGCTTTCGTAGTATTTCTGTCGCCACACGGTTGCTTGGAAACCGAGCGACGAAGTCTGCTTGCGGCGCAGGATAGCCCGCGCGTTAAGCTCTCCAGCCATATAGCTCTGGCCAAGCCACCCGCTCACCGACGCATCGATCGATCGGAAGTCAAACGAGCGGTAACCCACTGAGAGATATAGCATTGAATTGACCGACGAGGTCACGTAGCCGCCAATCCCGAGGTCAATGTTANNCTTGNTTTCGNCCACAAGATNGAGCCGGANCCGCCCGGTTTCGGGATTANATATCGCCGTAGGGGCGAGATCTTTGAGCATNCCGGTAGACAGCACTTTAGTGTAGGCTTCCATAGCTTGGTCGAGGCTGAAAGTGTCGCTGCCTTCGGGCGTGAACATATAGCGGATGAATTCGTTTTGCGACTGAGTGCCCCCGGTCACGTTTACGCCCTCAAACACAACTGGTTGGGCGTGGCGCTTAAATTGCTCGCGGCGGGCGGCTACGATCTCAGGCGAGCGACTCGACGAGAGGCGCGACTTAATCGAGTCGACCATCTCAAGGGCGCCCTTGTAGCCCGCTTCGTAGATTTTGTCGGCCTTCGGGAAGTCGAGCAGACCGTATTTGTTCACGTCGATACGAAGCTTTACGCCGTCTTCCGCAGGCACTTCGTAGTTGTTGGTCGGGCGGATGACGAGTATGTCCATCTGTTGAAGTATGTCGGGAAAGCCTTTGACAGTGTCGGTCGAGTGAATGTCGACTCCGATCACGAAATCGGGGTGGAAATCGCTTTTCATCACCCNTACGGGGAAGTTGTCGTAAATNCCNCCGTCATAGTATAATGCGTTGTCGATAGTGACAGGCTTGAACACTATAGGGAAGCTCATGGAGGAGCGCACGGCGTCGTCGAGCGGGCCGTTCTTGNACACNNCCTTGCGGTGATTGGTCATGTCGGAGGCTACGGTGCGCAACGGCACAAACAATTTGTTGAAGTCGCCGCCGCATTGCGCTGTGTATCCGGCATATATGCGCATGAACTGGAAGTTCATCGGCATGGGTGATATGAGGCTTGTGGGCAGTAGCTTACTCTCCGTGAGCTTGTCGGAGCTGAAGCGGAGATTAAGCATCGCCGGTGTCTGCTTCGGGGTAAAGAAGAGATAGTCGTCCTTGGAGTCGATGGTGCCTGTCGAGGCGTTGAGAAACATCTTTGAGGTGATAAGCTCCATCATCTCGTCCGGCGAATATCCTGACGCATAGAGACTTCCTACGATTGCACCCATCGAAGTTCCGGCCACGCAGTCAATAGGTATTCCGTTTTCCTCAAATGCTTTGATAGCTCCGATTTCGGCAATGCCGCGAGCGCCGCCGCCGCTCAATACCAATCCTACGGTGTGCCTGCCGTGGTGAGTCGACACGCTGTCGGTCAACGCATTGACAGTCTTGCCGTTAGCGCTGGCGTTATCTGCGGTTTCCGCTTTTGACTCAGTCACGAAAACCATGGTTGCAAACAAGATGGCGAGAAAGTTAGTGCCTATCTTCATATCCCTCAATTATTTAAATTCATAAATATAATTAGCCGCCTTTATAACAACCGACGCCGTCAAATAGTTTTCGCCCAGTGGCCTCCTTCGCGCCGTCGTCGGAGCAGTGATGCTTATTGCTCTCTGAAAATCACAGTGTTATCGCTGATTTCATCGATTATGGCGAGCGAAATCACATCGTAGCCTTCGGCGCGGAGTTGGTCGCCGCCCCCCTGAAATCCCTTCTCGATGATGAATCCCATAGCCTCGATGTTGGCTCCGGCGAAGGTGCAGAGGTCGATGATGCCGCGGGCGGCGTTGCCGTAGGCGAGGAAGTCGTCGATAAAAACGATATTGTCCTCTGGGGTCAGGTAATCGGTAGATATTGAGACGGTATACCAGCGGTCTTTCGTGAACGAGTGCACTTCGGTCGTGTAGCTGTCGCCCATCGTTTTGGGCGATTTCTTCTTCACGAACACTACCGGGAGCTGCATCACGTAGCCGAGCATGATGGCCGGGGCGATGCCGCTCGCCTCTATGGTGACAATCTTGTTGATACCGCGGCCTTCGAGGCGGCGGGCGAATTCCTTGGCTATCTCCATCATCAGGTTGGGGTCGAGCTGATGGTTGNNGANGNTGNNAACTTNCNCTATNCCGTNGNCGAGGNNGNGACCGTCTNNGATAATGCGTTTTTTTAATTGATACGTTCNATATAGCGAAAAATGTTGGTGTTTTGTATTATAATACAAAACGTCGACAATATTTGAGGTTTGCTGCATTTAATAAAAACTCAGGAAAGTTCGTTGTATTGAACTTTTGGCCCGAAATCGCGCGTAAATAGGCCACTTTTTCGGGATATTTCGCGCGAAATCGATCGCTTACATACACCATAAACGGTATTCTCCGCGCCGCTTCCTCCGATCCTTCGACCCCCGGACGCCCATGGCCGTGGTAATAGTCGATGTCGAAGAAGTCGAGTCCATGGTCGGAGAAGTAGATGACGATGCACTCATCGTCGCGGTAGGTTGAGATAATCTCGTTCACGACCGAGTCGTTATAAAGTATCGTGTTGTCGTATAGGCTCGTAGTGTTGCGTATAGGCTCTTCGATGTGGGTGTACTGGTCGGGGGTGAATTTGAGCCGGTCGGCCGGACAGCGGCGCGAGTAGCGGCAGTGGCTCCCTTGAAGATGGTAAAAGTCGACCGCCGGGGTGCGCGGCTCGGCTTCAAACTGTCGCGCTATGGGCAGAAGCACCTCGTCGAGGGTCTTAATCTGGTGGTAAAGAGGCGAGTCGGTTTTGTAAAGCACTGTGTCGCAGAGCGATGCGTACTGCGACGGAATCATGTCGAAGCGACTTTTATCCCCCTGGTTTGAAGTCCAGCGCAAATAGTAGCCTCCCTGGTGGAGCAATTCGGGCAGGGTGGTGTATTTATACCATTCGGCGTCGTCGGCCAGGTCGCCGGGATTAAGGCTCATGAAGAGCTTGAAGCAGTCAAGTGTCTGAGTGGCAGGAGAGTCAANGTNNGTAAAAACTATTNGCGACGAGTCAGCAACGAGCTTTTCAAGTCGAGGATTGGTAGGCATCTCGTAGCCGTAGAGCGACGAGTGGGTTCTCGCGAAAGACTCGCCGATAATCACCACGATACGTTCCGGACGCTTGCCGGTAGCGGTGACATCGGGGTGAGAGAGGTAGTCGTGAAGGTCGGGAACATCGGGATATTTAAAAAGATAGGTTTTGCCTACCGGGGTTTTATAGAAATGCTCGGGGCGGTAACTCATTGCTGCAATGGAGAGTAGAAGCGCCGCAAGGCCGCATATAGTTTCTGCTTTAGGATGTCGGCCGGCAAAGCGTTTGACGAGGAAATATGTCGCTTTCGCCGCAGCCAAAACTCCTATCCAATGGAGCACTATTGACGCCGAGAAGTATTCGCTGATAAATTCGCTCGACTCCGCGAGGGTGGTCTGGCGGATGATTTCGGAGTGCTGGTCGTTAAACTCCACCCCATAGGTAGCCATGCAGAATACGTCGATCAAGGCCCAAATGGCGTAGAATACAGTAATCAGCCCCGCGTAGATTTTTCCAAATTTCCCTTTAATGAAATAGAGCGGGAGGAGCAACGCATAGGCTATCAGTAGGTTATCGAAGACGATGTAGGCCGTTAACAGCGGGATATGTATGTCGAAATTATAGACAGTCTCCGGTAGCGCGCCTAAGACTACCAGCGCAATGAGCAGCGGCATGCGTTCAGTGAAAGGCGCGACAAAGACTCGGAATATATGTTTAAGCATAAATAATCGGATATTATATTGCAAAGGTAGTGAAAAATCCCGACTTTCCCCCCTCGCCGCCCGCGAAACTCGTCAACTCTTTGACAATAATTAAGAGCAAAAAACATGAAGAATGCGTTCGGGTCAAGCAATCGACTGGACGATACAATCCATTAATAATTTTTAACACTAATTTTTCGTCGATTATCGGACTTGTCAGTCTTTATAGTAGGTAAAGAACAACAACGTGAAAAAGCAATTAGACATAGAGCCTCGGCAGATGCTTGCACAGGTGATAGAGACAAATCTCAATTACCTCGTACGCTTCGCTGCTATCCGCATAGGCAGTAAAGCTGACGCTGAGGATGTCGTGCATGAATCTGTCAGAAGAATCTTGGAAACCGACCTGTTTAAAATCAATCGAGACAGCATAAAAATGTATTTGTTCAGAATCGTCTACAATCTATGTAAAGATTATTATATCATGCGAGGAAATGCACGCTCTCTCATAGAGATAGATCGCGAAATCCCTGACTCTTCAAGTGATGACGCACTGGATCTTGAAGAAATCGAACGCCTTAACGGTATCCTTGACAGTTTGCCCGACAAAGAAGCCGAGGTGGTAAGAATGAACGTGATAGACGAACTCACATTTGCGGAAATCAGCCAAATACTTTCCACTCCGGCGTCGACCGTTAAATCACGTTTTAAAACGGGAATGGAGAAACTCCGAAAACAATATCTCAAAAATCAATAGTCATGGATGATTACAACGACATTAGGGAATTGCTGAAACCGCGCCGTGACTTTGCGGCTTCCGACGAGTTGCGAAATCGAATAGACTTGACATTTGGCTCATCTACACAAAAAAAGGAAACTCCGCGGAAGTTTTGGAGTCTATGCGCGGCTTTCGTTACCGCGGCGTCGCTCTTATTGATTTTATTACCTAACGGCTTATCAGCAAAAGAAATTTTGACCGATGTGATTAATGCTATGCTTAATACCGAGAGCATTAGAATGACCGTGGAGATACGAACGCGGCCTATGGAGAATTTCAGATACATCAATCTCGCTGAGGATTTCGTGGCGCATGATATTGCAATTGTCAGAGCAGATTCCACTCTTTACTGGCGCATTGACAAAGGTGGTCGAACAGCTTCGGGCAATAAAGAGGGCATATTTAATTGGATTGACCAACTAAAAATAGGATGGCGCACTAACGATAGCGACCCTGAAGAACTGCTTGGCGAAACTGCAATTCTGCTATATCCCGAGAAGATTCTCGAATCGGAATTGCGGAATTGCATCAATAATTCCGATGCGCAATATGACGTTGTAAGGAAGAATGGCGAAATAATCCTTACCGTACATTACAAACCTCAGGGCGATTTCAGTAATCCCTATATGTTGAACGCTTCAATCGCTGAGTCGGAGAATATACGCCATTATGTGATTGACGCGGCCACAAAACGTCTTAAATCGGCATCAGTATCCGTCGTTAATGGCGATAAAATGACTGAAGTTTTGAAAGTAACGGATATAATATACGGCAAGCCGAATAGCGATCTATCGGTACTACCCTCAGATGTCAAATTCATAGATATACCGCACAATTCACTTAAAGGACTTGTAGGACTCAGCCCTACTGAAGCCGCATCCGTATTCCTTAATGCGCTTGAATCGTGGAATATGTCGATTCTTGACATTACCGCAGATTATAATATGCTGAATACGGTATATCGACCGGATTTAAAAGGTTCGGTTCTCGTCTCAGTCGGTGAGTCTTTCTCATCAGGTAATGAAGGACTGACTTTCGTTCCCTATACGCTGCGGTTGGCAAATGGAACGCGTAAGCGACACAACCTTGCTTTGAAAAAAAACAGCCAGGGAGGTTGGATAGTAGTTGGGGGTCTATAACAAATAAACTAACACCATAATAATATGACATTAAGGCGATTAATGGGAGGGCTCGCACTCTGCCTCACTCCTCACATCCTTTTCGCAGCGACCGAGTCGACAGATTCTATTTGCATCAACTTAGAGGAAATAGTAGTAAAAACATTCTTGAAGACAGCGAAACTGACAACGGAAGGCGTTGAAATCAAAATTTCCGGTACCTTTCTCGCAAACGCGGGAACAGCACTAGATCTACTTGGCAAAATGCCGTTCGTTACTCTCACTGGATCGGAACTTGAAGTACTCGGTAAGGGCACACCTATAGTTTATATCAACGGCCGACGAGTCCGCGATCGGGCTGAACTTGACCAGCTCGCATCTTCTGATATTAAAACAGTTGAAGTGGTTACTTCGCCCGGTGCACGATATGATTCATCGGTCAATGCCGTCATACGCATCACGACGGTCGCTCCTGTAGGTGAAGGATTCTCGTTCAACGACCGTACAACAGTCGGATACAAGCATTATGCGTATCTTTTTGAACAAGCTAATTTCAACTTCCGAAAAAATGGATTTGATCTTTTCGGCATGTTGAATTATGAAAACTACCGGGAGAGACCTCGTTTTGAAAATAATACTGTCCAATATCTTCCGACGGGAACATTATCACAAAGCAGCTATGGTAAGGATTTCACTAAATACCCTGTCTATGAAGGGAAAGTGGGTCTAAACTACAATTCCAATAATCAATACATCGGTTTCTACTATGATTTTGCATACCGACCTGCTACAGGCAACAGTTCCTCTTTTACTTCAAGACTTCTTAACGGCGCTCTTGAAGATGAACTTGATTATCTCGGAACGAGTCAACGATATAATCGACAGCATCTTCTTAGTGCCTATTACACTGGAACTTTAGGCAAATGGCAGCTATCTGCTAATTTTGACGCTATGTGGCAGATAAACAATCGATCTACTAATGAGAGTGAAATTTCATCTTTTAATCATGAGCGCGTTTTCGATACTGATAATGATGTCAACAATAGATTATTAGCCGGGAATATAACCGCAACGTTCCCAGCGGGGAAAGGAGAATTGCGCTTCGGCAGTGAGATAAGCGATATTTTCCGTAAGGACATCTATCTTTCAGATGCGGAGTTCATCACTGACAATGATACTAAGATTATGGAAACCACGTATGCTCTTTTTGCCGAAATTACGCAGACATTCGGAAAAGTATCTTTGTCAGCGGGACTCCGTTGGGAATACACCGATTCGCGCTATTTCCTTTGGGGAGAGAAAAAAGATGAGCAAAGCCCTAATTATAATAATCTTGCACCAAGTGCCTCCGTTTCGTTCCCAATAGGTAAGGGGTCGACGAATCTTTCCTATGCACGTAAAACGACGCGTCCGGCATTTGAACAACTCAGCAGTGCGGTCAGATACCTCGACCGATATAGTTATGAATCCGGCAACCCCAATTTGAAACCTATCTACCGTGATTACATCTCGTTGTCAGGGTCTTGGCGCGATATTTTGGTGGAACTTACCTATTATTCCACAAAGAATTATTTCATGTGGCAGACCACGCCATACCCGGGTGATAATAATATCACATTGTTAAAAATGGAAAATATGCCGAGATACAATACTTTTGAAGCCTTCGCCAACTACTCTCCATGTTTCTTCTCTATCTGGCGACCGACTTTTATGGCAGGGGTAATGACTCAGGATTTCAAACTCATGCACAATGGCATTGAAATGAAAATGGACAAGCCTTGGGGTGGGGTGCGTTTCAG